>OJCR01000003.1_pt1 | contig 140546 bp, 129 predicted proteins | sample 1591611 | NCBI WGS metagenome assembly OJCR01 (sample SAMN05416815, study PRJEB24817) | seawater metagenome | isolation source: Sea water | place: Canada:Atlantic | collected 2013-07
CAAGGTTCTCACCCCTGCGTTCCGCCATTCTTTGAATGGCTGCCCGACATGGGTTCGAACCATGACTGGGTGAGTCAAAGTCACCAGTGCTACCATTACACCATCGGGCAAGAGGAGGGGATCGTGGGATGAATGCTTAGCTCGTCAAGCGCGAGATCGCATCAATTCACCTAGATATGGGATTAGATCTGCGCAAAATTGCTTCTTGGAAGGCTGAAATATCAGAGGACCTCGTCCGGTATGATATCAGGCCCTTCGGCCAATCGGAGGCGAAACGGACTTGAGCCCAGAGGTGAGCTGGTTGAAACCATGAGTATGTCGCCGCGGTTTCACTCTTTTCCCAATCTGGTCTTGCTGAGTATGATTTGGTTGATTGGAGCGTGTCTTTTAACGCTGGTCGGCGTGGCTCAAAACTCCGAGGGGGAGTCGGGGTCAGCCTCCAAAATCACGAGTTTGGAAGACTTTTGGGTATTATCCGCGACTGAGCGCGACCAAGCCCAACCTATTGATCTCGATTTCGAAGTGCTGTTTTGCGATCCGGAGTGGCAAGTGCTGCATGTGAGGAGCGATTCCATTGCCACGTATATCTTTCCTAGTGAAATTTTGCCGATTCGGGCGGGAGATCAGGTATCGGTAACCGGCTACACCAATCCGATGCAAAACACCTTTTCGATTGGTGAAGCCACCTAGGAAGTGCATGGCAATACGCCATTGGAGAGCAGTTTGATCAATCCGGGGCAGGTGAATCATCAGGAGTGGATCGACAGGCTCGTGCGGATGAAAGGATTGGTCGAGAGCCAGGAGTTGCTCGAGGCCAAACACCTCGAGCTTCGATTGATAGCCGGAGGTCAGCGGGTGGCAATTTGGGTCATGTTAAATCCTGAAGAACCTGTTCCTCAATTGGAGGGTGAGATCGTAAGCTTGACGGGAGTCTATGCCCCGAAATTTGAAAACAATGGGGACGTGGATCGGCTCGAGGTTTTTTGTGCGAGCAGCGAATAGATCGACTCAATTTCCCGCCTCGAAAATTACCTCAAGTTTGATACCCCGGCGTTGGCGATCGGAAATGTGGAAAACACATTGAGTGATGCGGATTTGATTCGAGTGGTAGGGCGTCGGATCGGGCCGATGGCAAGTGGGGCCTTCTGGCTGCGGGATGAAACGGGTCAGATCCGAATCGAAATCGGTCAACGTCGCGCTCCTGATTCTGACGTGAACGTCGAAGTAATTGGTCGTCCCGTAGTCGACGGGATCGAACGTAGATTGACCCATGCATTGTGGCGCCAAGTTCCTGGTTCCAGTGCGGCCGTATCGATTGTGAGCGGACCGGTTCTTTTGCACCGGTTGGCCGCGACGGTGATGGAACTATCCTTGGCTCAGGCGGCGCAGGCTCATCCCGTTGAGATCACGGGAGTAGTCACGTGGTCCCAACCCAACGTGAGCAGAGTCTTCTTGCAGGACAGTTCGGGTGGAGTGGGCGTGGAGTGGCCTTTCGAATTGGGGGAAGTTCCTGCGTCCGGACAGTTAATCAATGTCACGGGAGTTACTCAGGTGGGCGATTTTGCTCCCATTGTGAAAGCCGAAACGGTGGAAGATCAGGGTAGAGAATATTTTCCGCGGGCGGAGTCTATCAGTTGGGAGCAGGCGATGCTGGGACTGGCTGAGGCGCAGTGGGTGAAGATGACAGGTTTTGTATTTGCCGCACAGCGGTAGGGTGGCTCGGCCCGACTAAACATTTCCACTGCATCGGGAGAAATGGTCGCTCGGTTTCCTTCGGTTTCCGAGGTGTCAAATTTAGTGGGATCAGTGGTGACTCTCACGGGGGTTTGGGTGGTCGATGCGGATGATGACCGGAGACTACGGGAGGTGGAGTTGTGGGTTCCTAATATTGAAACGGTGGAGGTATTGGACTCTGCTGAAGCCGACCATTTCGCCCTCACTGCCGTTCCGTTGGCCGAGCTGGATCGTTTCGATTCGACCCGCTCATTTCACGAGCGCGTCAGGACGAAAGGTTCGGTGCTACATTGGGATGGCAATGGTCGTATTTATGTCGGGAACGGGGAAATGGGAATTCGGGTACACTCTCGACAGTTACAACCTCTCCGCCGAGGCGATCGGGTCGACTTAGTCGGATTTCAGGGGAGGGACGGAAATCATCCTATCCTACGTGAGGCGAGCTATCAGGTTATAGGCTCGGTCGATGTCGTTCCTTCGAGCAAGTTTGCCGACGGAGATGATCTTTCTAAAGTGGCGGATGGGTCTTTGGTTGAGATCGAGGGTCGTTTGGTCGAGCGAATTGATTTTGGAATAGAGACCCATTTAGCGCTGCGTAATGGCGCAGAAGTATTTGTGGTTGAATTTTCTTTGAGCAGAGAAGATCGGATCCAGCAATTGCCAGCGCTGGGGAGCTTCTTGCGAGTCACGGGAGTGGGCGTGCTCAATTACGACGATCAAGGCAATCGGATGGGGTTTCGAATTCTGGCGAGTTCCCCCAATGATGTTGAATTGCTCCGGGCGCAAGGTTGGTGGACTCCCCAGCGGATAACACTCGTGGTTTCGTCGCTGATTGGCTTAGTCTTGATTTCGTTGCTTTGGGTCAGGTCTTTACGTCGACGCGTGTGGATGCAGACCATTAAGATCGAACAGCAGATGCAGCGAGCCTCTGAGTTGGAAGCGGATTTGCAACGGACGTCGCGGATGGAGTCGTTGGGTTCACTGGCGGAGGGGATCGCTCGAGACTTCGATGGGTTGTTAGATCGGATCAAAGTTCAGACCACTCAAGTGCTGAACCAGGAGAGATTGACCATCGAAGGACGCCGAGGGCTTGACCAAGCGCGAGCAGCGCTGCTTCGCGCGCAGGATCTGACGAAGCGACTGTCATCGCTTTCTTTGGAGCGAAAGCCGGAACTTGAATCGCTTGATCTGGCGGCATTCTTGCGCCGGGAAGTCGATGCCTTTGAAGCTGGCCCCTCAGTCAAAATCATCTGGCAGATTGCCGACAGTGTTCCGGAAATCCCGGCGGATCGTGGGTAGCTTCGGGAAGTCATATACAATTTGATGCTCAATGCCGTTCAGGCCATGTCGCGAGGAGGCACGATCAAGATTGTGCTGAAGCCCGTTTCGATCACAGCCAACGATGAGGATTCTCTGCTGCCGTTGGGGCCCTATTTGAGGTTAACGGTGCGGGACAGTGGGGATGGGATCTCAGCACCCAATTTAGACCAGGTATTTGATCCTTATTTCACGACTCGTCCGGCGGCGAAGGGATTGGGATTGTCAGTAGTCTATGCGATCGTGCGGCAGCACAGCGGACGCGTGGTGGTCGAATCCACGCCGATGGCCTGCACCGAAGTGATGATCTGGTTTCGGATTGAAACTGATGATTGGTCGAATCCGCCTTACGCGGACGTTGATTTAACCTGAGATCAGAAAGGGAGCGAAGAATCCGCTCTGAGAAGGCGGGAAGCGCCCGATCAATCGAACGCCTTCTTCCAAGGGTTCCTCTTCTTGGACGTGTCCGACTTTGCGCAATCGGGCGATAACGTCATAGCGATCATGAGGCACGAGGAGTTCAGCGCTACCGAACCTATCTCGAATCAGATCATTGCAGTGTGCGGTGAGTTCATCGAGGCCGTCACCCTTTTGGGCCGAGAGAAACAGTGCGTCAGGCACGAGGCGACGGGCGTGGGACAATTGTTCGGGGGAGGCCGCATCTACCTTGTTGAAGACGGTCAAGCTGGGGCGTTCTTCGGCCCCGAGTTCCTGTAATACCTCGCGAGTCGTTCGCATGTGCTCTTCCACTGCTGGCGCGGTGACGTCCAAAACTTGGATGATGAAATCCGCGACTACTGCTTCCTCGAGGGTCGCCTTGAACGCTTCGACCAAACCATGAGGTAATCGCCGGACAAACCCTACGGTATCAGTAAGCAATAGCTTCTGGTTTCCCGGCAGAATGAGTTGGCGCGTCGTGGGGTCGAGCGTGGCGAACAGCTTGTCTGCGGCCAGTACATTTGCTCCGGTCAAGGCATTGAGTAAGGACGATTTGCCGGCGTTGGTATAACCTACTATCGCGGCGGTAGGAACGGGAACGCGGCGGCGTTTCTGGCGCTGCACGCCACGATGTTGTCGCACTTCGATCAACTCGCGTTTCAGACGGGTGATACGTTTACCCACCAGACGACGATCCTGTTCAAGTTGAGTTTCCCCTTCGCCGCCCAGATTACCTTTGCCTCGCTGACGCGACAGATGGGTCCAAGCGCGAGTTAGGCGGGGCAGGGAGTATTCCATCCGGGCCAGTGCGACTTGGAGCACGGCTTCACGGGTGTGTGCCCGATCGGCAAACACGTCCAAGATCACCTCCTGGCGATCAATGACCGTTATCTTTGAATCCTCTTCCCAATTCCGTTGTTGGGCCGGCGTCAGACCCTCGTCGAAAACGATTACATCGCATTCGAGCAGGCGCGCTTCGCCTACGATCTCGTCGGCTTTCCCTTTGCCAATCAATTTGGCTGGAGAGGGTTTACGCAGATTAACTAACGTCGAGCCCACCACCGAGATCCCGAGGTTTTCGACGAGCTCTTTGAGCTCGGCCAAAAGATCCTCGGCTTCGCCGATCATCATATCGGGATTTTGAATTCCCACCAAGAAAGCCCGTTCCACCCGGAATGGATCCGCCTGTTCAGGAGTATTGTCTAGAAAGTCAGCCATGCGCTCATTTTACCGAAAACGGTCAGACCTAAGGGTTCGTCCAGTCCGACACAACCTAAACTGCGGAATGGTGATCAAACGTGGTCCAAACGCGTGATTCGTGGTTTGGGCTTAGGGCTCTTATCCTTTTGGGCCATATGGTTGATGAGGCGCTCGTTGAACTCTTTTGCGGGATCGTGTCCCGTGAGTTTCAATGCTTGGACCAATGCCGCCACCTCAACGAGGCGGGCGATATCTCGACCGGGCCGAGCGTAGAGCTCAACGTGCGGCACCTTAATATCGAGGATTTCGTAGAAGTTCTCTTCCAGCCCAGTGCGATCTTCCTCCACCTCGGGGGTCCATTCGCTCAGCGAGACCACCAGATCAATGCGCTTATCCAGTCGAACGTTTTTGATGCCGAACATTTCGCCAATATTGATAATGCCGATGCCGCGGCATTCCATGTAGCCGCGATTCAAGGGTGAACTGGTCGCGATTAATTCGCGTTCATCGACCAAACTAATTTGAGTGAGGTCGTCAGCGACCAGCGAGTAACCTCGTTCGATAAGGGCGAGCGCACATTCACTTTTGCCTACGCCGCTATTGCCGCGTAACAAAACCCCTATGCCCTTAATATCCAGGGTCGTGGCATGCTCGGAAGTGGAAGGAGCAAACTCGTTGTCCACGGCTAGGGTGGCCAGATTCAGCACGTGTTTCGTGATCATCGGCGTGCGCATCAACGGAAGGTTGGTTTCCTTGCAGACTTTGAGCATCGCGCGGGTGGGCACGTAGTTGCGGGTCAAAATAAAGCAAGGCACCTGCCGCTTGGCCATCTGGCGAAAAACCTCTTCCTGTCGCTCGGAGGTAAGGGTGCGCAAATAGGTCATTTCTGCCGCGCCCAAAACTTGGATACGTTTGTTCGCGAAATATTTAAAAAAACCCGTCAAGGCTAGGGCGGGGCGATTGATCGTGCCTTCCTTGATGAGTCGATGCAGTCCCTTCTTCCCATTGACGAGCTCGAGCTTCAGCTGGTCTTTGTAGCAGGTGAAGAAATGGTCTACGGTGATGCCGTTGATCGGTTGGTGCATGGTCTGCGTTGGCTAAAGGTTGAAGTCTTTTCCTAGGTATATTTCACGCGCTTGCTCGTCGTTGATGAGAAAATCGCCCGGACCACTGGTCAGCACACGGCCCTGATGGATAAGGTAGGCGCGATCGACGATACGAAGAGTTTCGCGCACGTTGTGATCGGTGATTATAATACCGATCCCTTTCGCTTTGAGATCGAGGATTATACGTTGCACCTCAGAAACAGAGATGGGGTCGATGGCGGCGAATGGTTCGTCGAGCAGCAGAAATTTCGGCTTGGTGACGAGGGCTCGAGCGATTTCTAGTCGGCGACGTTCCCCGCCTGAAAGAGTGAATGCCTTCTGATTGGCGACGTGACTCAAATTCAGCTCCTGCAGATGGGCTGAGACGATATCGGCGCGCTCGTTGCGAGGGATTGGGAGCGTTTCGACGATCGCCAGTAGGTTTTCGGCGACGGTAAGTTTCCGGAAAGTGGAGGGCTCCTGGGGGAGATAACCCAAGCCGAGGCGAGCACGCTCGTGCATCTTGAGCTTGGTCACGTCCTGTCCGTCGATGTTGACGACTCCTTTGGTGGCAGCGATAAGCCCCACAATCAAGTAGAAGGTGGTCGTCTTGCCCGCTCCATTGGGACCGAGCAGTCCCACGATCTCCCCCGCTGCGATTTCCAGGTCGACGCCATTGACCACCGATTTCTGGCCAAAGGTTTTAACTAGGCCTTGGGTTGTGATGGAGGATGAAGGGGAGTTGGACACGAGGCGGGGTGCGGGATTTAGTTGGAGGGGGCAGCGGCTGAGTCGTCGATCGCATCTTCAACTCCAACACCGAGATCCTTGATCGGAGGAGCAGTGAGTTTGGCGTTCTCTATTCTGAGCTGCCGCTCTCCCCGGAATAAAGTGATGCGGCTGCCCGCTGCAATGAAGTCGGATGATCGATCAATCACGACTGGGTCGAGTGAGAGGACGACTTTCTCTTCCAGTGGTAACACCTCCGCACGACCACAAGTGGCCTCGCGATCGCCCTGCACGAGGCGGACGTTCCCGGTGGCGATCAGAGATTTGAAGCCTTTGAACTCTCCGATGGTGGCGTTGCGATCACCGATCCGGGAAGCGATGATTTCCAATCGATCACAAGAGATCTTCATGTTGGTGCCTTCCAAAACCACGTTGCCGGTGCAGATCGCCGTGGTTTCAGTGGGCGTGCTGCGCATATCCAGATCATCTGCCGTCAAGATGGTGTCTTTTTCGGCCAAAGGGTTGATGATTTGGCTAGTCGCGGTGGCGGCGAATAGCGCCAGCGTAATAAGTGTAAGGAAACGTTTCATTCGAGTAATCCGTCTAGAGGGGTTTTGAAAATGACGCGGGCTTGGCGGCGGATACGGATGCGACGATCTTTAAGGTCGTAGCTCCAATCGTAGCCGGTGACCTCGAAGTCGCTGCGGACCAGTTTTACGGCATCGGGGCCACTCACTAACTCCGGTTCCGGTTCCAAAATAGCTAAAGGAGAGGCGAGGCTAGTTTCGACGGAGCGATCGGCTAGGCCACTGTAGAGAATCAGTTCCATACAGGTTAGCCGCACCTTACTTGTATCGGCCAAATCAGCGGCCTCACCTATAACGCGCACTCGAGGATAGCCTTCATCGCTAAAAAACGAGACGGCGTAATCTTTCACCGGAGCACTGGTGCTGACCCGATTGTCCTGCGCGGCTAATCCGAGAATGCCGACGATCACAAAGAGATATTGGATGGTCGCGCGTTGGGTCACGAAGAGCAGTTGGTCGAGCGGTGACTGAGCATTCGGTCGCACACTTCCCGGATCGCGCCGTGTCCGGCAGGTTTGATGGTGGTGCAGTCGGCGGCATCGATGGCCGCTTGGATCGCATGGGGAACGGTGATGCCAATTCCAGCCCAACGTAGAGCTCCGGCGTCGATATCATCGTCGCCCACATAGGCGCATTCCTCGGCGGCGAAGCCCAGGGCGGAGGCGAGTTCTTTGAGCGCGGTTTCCTTATCCACTCTACCTTGGATGATGTGAGGGATCTTTAGTTCCTTCGCTCGCACGGAAGTCGCGCCGGAAGCGCGTCCGCTGATCCACGCTACGACACAGTCATCGCGGAGCAAGCGGACCATGCCGAGGCCATCGAGGACGCTGAAAGTTTTGGTTTCGGTGCCGTCCGATGAGACATGAATGCTGCCGTTGGTCAGCACACCATCGACGTCGGTCGCGAGTAATTTGAGGCGCGACCATCGTTCTGCCGGGATTTCGTTCAACTGAGGCATGGGCAAACGCTGGCGGGTGGTGGCGAGGAGGGGAAGCCTGTTCAGCCGATCCAATCGGCGATCCGATCGATCACGACATCGCGATTTGGGCGATAGGCTTGCTCCAGTTCGGGGGCAAACGGGACCGGCATGTCGTGGGCTCCGATTCGCAGCGGCGGAGCTTCTAGGTCGAAGAAATGTTCCTCGGTGAGCCGAGCCACCAATTCAGCTCCGAAACCGTGAGTGATGCGACCTTCGTGCAGGATGATGAGCCGATGGGTGCGGGCCAGGGAGGCTTTGATCGGGTCGAGCCGAAGTGGTGAAAGGGCGCGCAAATCGAATATGTCGAAATTCGTCTCGTATTCTTCGGCGAAGTATTTCGCCACCTCGGTCGCCAAACCGACCATTTCGCCGTAGGTGACTATCGTGGCGAAGTCCCCGGATGATACGTGTCGAGGCTCCCAAACCGATTGGTAGTTGGGATCGTATTGCACCGGAGCTTTGACGCTGCGGTAGAGTCCTTTGTGCTCGAATAGAAGCACCGGGTTGTCGTCCTCATAGGCTGCCAGCAGCGCATTGAATGCATCCTGTGGGGTGCTGGGGTAGAGCGCCTTGAGGCCGGGCATGGCCAAAAAGAATGATTCCAGCTCTTGGGAGTGAAACGAACCGAATGTCAGTCCGCCCCCGGTGGGGAGGCGAAGAACGATCGGCACCTTCGCGCCGGACCGAAAGTGATAGGTCGCGGCATTGAGCGTGATCTGGGTCGTCGCTTCGGTGGAGAAATCGGCGAATTGAAACTCCTCGATGGGCCGGTGGCCGGCGAGGGCGAGACCGATGGCAAATCCAGTGCAGGCGCTCTCGGCGAGCGGGGTGTTGAATACGCGGTCACGGCCGAAATCCACGAGCAGACCGTCGGTCACTTTGAAGGCACCCCCGTAGGTCGCGATGTCTTGGCCCATGACCAGACTCTCAGGACGTTCGGTGAGGATTTTTCGGTGAGCGTGATTGAGGGCCTGAGCAAAGTTCAGCGATTGGGGCTCAGCGGGCTCGGCAGACCATTCGATCTTGGCGACCGGTGGTGCGAAGACGCCGGCGTGAAGTTCGGCGAGGTCGGCGGTGGGCCGAGCTACGGCGAGCGAGATCTGGATGCACTGCTCGATGTAGGCATCAATTTCAGTTTCCAGAGCGATCAGTGAATCGTGGTGGCCTTCATCAGCGAGTAGCCGCCGATAGCGGGGCAGAGGGTCGGCGGCGTTGAACGTCTCGGTTTCGCCGGGAAGCAGGTAGTCACAGGTGTCGTAAGCCGCGTGTCCTCTAAGCCGAAGGGTGTGGGCTTCTAGGAGCAGGGGTCTGCCGGTGGTGCGAACGGTCTCAATGGCGTCGGAAAATGCGGCGACCGAATCAAGCACGTTGGTGGTGTCGACGAAGCGTCCTTCGATCCCGTAACCTGCCGCACGTTTCCAGAGCTCGGTTTTGGGCGCGAATTGTTCGGAGGTTGGGGTCGAGTAAGCGTAGCCGTTGTTCTCGATGACAAAGAGAACGGGCGCAGAAATTAGCGAAGCGAGATTGAGTGATTCGTGAATGTCGCCGGTGGAAGAACCGCCGTCTCCGAAAAACGTAAATCCGACGGAGGCGTGGCCTTGGCGACGAAGTGAGACGGTCGCCCCGATGACATTTGAAAGCATCGCACCGAGGTGGCTAATCATCGGATATGATCGCTGGGTGGGATCACCGTGGTGGATGTTACCCTCACGGGCCTTGGTCGGGCTATCGGCGTTGGCGAAGTATTGATTGAGGTGATCGCAGAGGTGACCGCTCCATACCAGATGTCCGCCCAGGTCACGGTGAGTGAAGCTGACGGTATCCTGCGTCTTATCGGCGAGGAGGGCGAGGGGGAGAATGAGACCTTCGTTGCCTTGACCACCGGTGACGGTGCCCTTGATCAGCCCCTGACGAAAGAGTTCGAGGATGCGATTGTCGGTCCGGCGCGCATAATGCATCCAGGCTAACAGCCGAAGTTTAGCCGCCGTATCGTCGCCGCTGAATTCAGCGAGCGAAAGTTGGCGTTGTTGAAGAACATCGGGAGGGGTCGGTAGAGCCATATCCAAACCCTGACGTTGGAGATAGAATCCCTAAGATTGAAGGGATAAATACAACGATTCGAAGGGTTTTGGATTCGCCGAGGGCCCGGTTACTTTGAAAATGGGGTCAGTCGACGCCAATTCGACGATCTATGCTACTTCAACTCGTAAACTTCCACGAGGGTGATGCCGGCTGAATTATCTGCTCCAGATACCACCGCCGTGTAGATACCGGGTGGTAGGGTAACCAAGATTGCGGCATCGTTTGATGCTTCATCGAGCTCGAAAGCTCCGACCAATTGATTGGCCGTTGTGATTAATTCAGAGTGAGTCGTGTGCCAGTTGTCGTTTTCGGCAATAATTCTCCCTTCGGATTCGATTAGGAGTTTCGGATCGGCTAGGAATGATGTGACCCCGTAGTTGGCAAGACTGGGGCCGACTCCGCGCACCAAGACCCGTTTGGGTTGATCGCCGGTCACCACGAATCCGGCAATCAATGGGTTGGCGCTGTCACTCACCGAACCACGGACTGACAGGTTCAGCAGAGCGCCGATATCGTCGATTTCATAGGCTTCGGTTAGAACGGTTCCACTCGCTCCACTGGCGCTCGAAACATGGACCGAATATCTACCGACCGGTAAGTTGAGCAATAATCCGGAATCGCCCGAGTTTTCTTCCAAGGGAAATGCCCCAACGCTTTCGGCCGCATCAGAAATACTATCGGGGTCGGTGTTCGTGCTCCATCCGGTGCTTTGCGCCACGACTTCGCCCGTGTCATCGAAGATGGTGAGGACCGGATCGCTCAAGGGATCCGCCACCCCGAAGGAGGCGAGGGAAGGACCGATCCCACGTAACAGCACCCACTTGTTGTCGGAATCGTTGATTACTAGGCCGGAAATGAGGATATTGTCGCCACCTTCGACGCGAGCTCGAGAGGACAAATTCACTAACCGCGGCGAAGGCTGGTAGGGAGCACCGATGTTACCTGGTTGGGCGCGACTCCACTTAGTGCCGGGCCACGCCCCAAGAAAACGATTGTAGCCGCGATAGCGAATGTTTGCCCCCGCCGGAAAAGTCATCGCTCCGGACGACCTTAGTGCGTCGGGAGCTAGTTCGCCGCCTGCGAGACGCGGATCGGCACCGTTCAGGGTGTAGATCAATTCGGAGTTAGGAACTGGAGTGACCGTGATCGAGCCGTCAAAGTTTACGGATTGAGTCGGCGGGAATACTAACATGCCATCGATCCATGATCCGCGTTGCCTCAACCAGTCTTTCATGTGGGCGATTTCAGCGTTGTAGCTGCCGTGTTCACTTAAATTAGTGGGCCATTGCGCGACCTCGCGGCCAGCGGCTGCGGTTCCGATTTGATTGGCTAGATCATCTACTCGGGAGGCGAGCGCTTCGGGGGAGTAGGCTCCGGCGCGGAGCTGTTGCCAGCGGTCGAACCAGCCTTGGATAAACTCGGGATCCTGTGCTAGTAAGCCCCACCAACCGATGCTCCAATACTGAACGCCGAATCCTTGGTCGGTGTCCCCAGGAGCATTCCATGCCTGGGGTTCATTATCACGAGGATCGGCGGACCCTAATGAGCGATCATAGTCCCAGACGGGGCCGGCAACCAGTCGTTGATTGCGATCTTTATAGAATTTCGTGCCCCGCCAAAATGAATCGACGTTCTTAACGAAGGTGTTGATGAGATGGTAATCGATCCACGCGCCCCGGTCCAAATATTGAAGATAGGCGCGGTTGCTCCAGTCGTTGTCTTGCCCGGAAAAGAGAGCGTTCTCCATGCTTTGAACGTAGGTTTTGATATAGTCGATTTGCTCGGGAGCTAAGTCATCGATTTTCGGCGAATCGATCAAGAGGAAGGAGGTAAACACGCCGGGGAAGCCGTTTTCGGTTTCCCAAGAATACTTGTCTTCATCGACCTCATCGATTTCGAGGACGTATCCGCCCGTTAGGTCTTCGCCCGTGGTGTCTGATTGGGAAAGTTCCTCAATGTCGACCCGCCCCGATTCGATCTCAAGTTGATCGGTCATGACGTAAACGCCTACATAGTCGTTCAAGCCTAGTTCGTTTCCATCGGCGTTGAAGAATCCTTCAACTAAACGGGTCTGCGGTGCCCAACGCCCCATGGCATTACTCAATCCATAAACGAAGGCATTGCGGATATTGGAACGATCCCATTTCCACGGTCCGATGATGGCCCATTCGTTGAATTTCCCCATGCCGGGGAACTCGAGTTCGACCTTCAATCCCATCGGATCCACGAAATCCCACTTATAGCTTTTTTTGGGAAAGAGGGAGGAGGACTGGCCTCGGACTTCCAGCTCCAAGCCGCCGGTTAACGTCGGACTTTCACCTAGGCTCGTCAGTCCGTTTTCACCGGGAGTAAAAGCATACAACCATGCGGGTCGTTCGATTTCATCTTTGATCATCGGACCAAAGCCGTGGTTGTCGAAAACGACTATCGGCAATTGGCTGGAGAATGTATCAACCCGTTGGGTCGATGTGGTGTCGACTCGCAGAAAATGGTGCGTAGTAATGGGTCCGCGGCGCTCACTGTTTTCAGAGAAAACGGCCGCTCGGACTACCACTGAATCTATCAGCGCAATGGGGTCGTCGAAAATTGTATCTTCGGTGGTCGGGTTGGTGAATTGAGCACCGCTTGCGGAAGGCGAAACCAACTTATAGCGGATGATTTGCCCGTTGCCCGCTCCAGTTAGCGTTAAAGAACTATCAGAAATAAAGAGACCAGAGGTTCGTGAAAACACGACTTCGTCGAGGATTAGGAGGGACTCGGAATCGCCATTTCGAGTGCCGGGAGTCGGCTCAGCGAAATAACCCATTTTAGCCATTTCGGTTGCCTCACTTGGTTGAGTAATACCGTAGGATATGTCGGTCGTTTGTGCCGGATATTCGGGTTTGAATTCGGTTGCTACCGTAAGGCCATCCGGCTGCGTCAGGGCCAAATACTCTCCGCCGGCACTAAGTTTGAAATTGGTGTGGAGGGCAGAGGCCGGATCAACTCGATCCTCGTTTGAGGCAAATACTACAAGATATTCGCCGGCCCCAAGAGTCACTGCAGGAAATTGCCAGATGGTTTTGTTTTCCTCTTCGTCGCTCAGATACCAACCGCTTAAGCTCAGGCTCTGTTCTCCAGAATTATGGATCTCGATCCAATCTGAATACGCCCCGTCATCGTCTTGCAGCGTGGCGTCGTTTGAGGCCATGAACTCGGTAATAATCGGGCTTGCTTGACCGCGCAGACCAATAGTCAGTCCCAAAACGAGTGAACCTAATCGGAGAACCTTGGAGGACAGTGCGGCTCTATCCAGAAAATGAAACCTGTGCAAGAACATGGTAGAGTTTTGTTCAGACAGTTATATTGATTTGATGACGTATCTACCTCTAGGGAACGCAACGTAAGGTGAGGGATTTCATAAAAAATCAAGTTAATGTGGGAAATTGAGGGATTCTCCTCATATCTGTTTAGACAAGTGATTCCAGCCGATCCGCTACTCCTAGGGGACGAATTTTCGGTAAAGAATTGAGCCTCCGGTAAGAGCGCTGCCGCGGCTATCCGCTTACTTGGTCAATTTTCTCGATGCGACGCCTGTGCCGACCGCCTTCGAATTCGGTGGCCAGCCATACCTTCACAATATGAAGCGCCTCGTTGATTGAGACGGTGCGTTCGCCGAGCGAAAGCATGTTGGCATCGTTGTGGGAGCGATTCCAAATCGCGACCTGTTCATTCCAGCAAAGTCCGCAACGGATTCCGGAAACCCGATTGGCCGTGATAGCTTCGCCGTTCCCGGAACCGCCCAATATTATCCCGCGTTCAAATTCTCCGGAAGCAACGGCCCGAGCTACGGGGAAAATAAAGTCGGGATAGTCACATGATTCTTCGGTGTAGGTCCCCAAATCTTTGACCGTGTGCCCTTCCGCGAGAAGCATTTCGACGATTTTACCTTTATAGGCGAATCCTGCGTGATCGGACCCGATGGCGATGGAGAATTTCTGTGACATGATTAAACAGCATTAAAACTAGGGCTAACCAGGCGGTCGCTCAAAGCCTAAAAATCTAGGCCGCTCCTTCCAGGGCTTGAGTATTCCTTACCGTGATCCGTTGTTATCTTAAAAATCCGGATTGAGACGGTTGATTCCAATTCAGATCAGTCCGTATTCTGCCTGTTTGGCGCGAATAAACTTAACGCCTTCCCGGAGTAACGTATCGCCATCGGGAGCGAGCTGGCGCCAGACCCACGTGTTCATGTTATCCGTGTTATCTATAAAACTTTCGAGGGCCGCATTGCCTTGGTAGTCTAGTTCTTTGAGTGCGCGGAAAATACCATCCCAATCCACCTGGCCAGTGCCTGGGATACCACGGTTATTTTCGCACAAGTGATAGTGGATCAGATCTTCTCCCGCGAGCATTGTGGCGTCATAAAAACTCTTTTCCTCGATGTTCATATGATAGGTGTCGAGGTGGATCTTCATCGCGGGCTCATCGATGAGGTCTTTCAAGACCCGGGCCTGTTCGCAGGTGTTGACCAGATAGGTCTCGTAGCGATTTACCGGCTCGATCCCCACGAGCACGCCGAGATCGCCGGCGAGTTTGGCGGCGGGTTTTAGGCCGGCAGCAGATCGTTCGAAATGGAGTTGCTCCGGGCGGGCGGGAAGTTGTGCGATATGTTGGGAGTAGATGACGCCGGAAAAACTTGTGCCTCCGATGGCGGCGGTCGCTCGTACACAGTCCTCCAGATAGGTGATTCCCTTGGCCCGTTCCGCTGGGTCTTCACTCGTGATGTCGGTGTCGTCCAACAGGACGGTGGAGGTGACCGCTCCCAGCCCCACTGAATCCAAGCGTGCCTTGATGGCTGGAGCATCGAAGGTCTCCAAGCACATCAGCGGAATTTCGATAAAGTCGAGGCCGAGGTCTGCGACTCGATCGATAAGATCAAGCGTATCGTTGGACCATTGTGAGCACCAAGCGTAGGCGTGAATTCCGAGTTTCATAGACGGTAGAGATTGGGTTGGGGTAATGAGTCAGAAGACTCGGTGAAAGGGAGTATTAACGCCTTAGGGTCGACGAAATTTCGCGCTGAATATTGCTGAAAGTCTCCCCGTCGTGCGTGTCTCTATGTTGCCCTGATTTTGTCGGCACTTTCGTAAGGGTTATTTCGTCAAAGAAGATGGCTCGATAGATGACTGAAATCGTCTGATCACCAAGTGGGGCGAATTTTTAAAATCCTAACCCACCCACTTCCAGGCTTCGGGCCACCAGCGGTAGCCGGAGCCATCCGACACGATTTGGCCGATCCCAGGCCACGGAAGATGGAAACCATAACAGCGCGTGTGTTGGTAGGCGGCTTGCGCCCAGAATTTTTTGCGGGTCACCACCGCCTGCACGGGGTGGTGATCGAAAGCGATGGTCCAATTCGGATCGGCAAACATCAACAAGTGATGATGCGCGAGATCCATGAGGTGGAGTAGCTCGTCGTCGCCGGATCGAATGCGGAAACAGCAATGGCCCGCGGTGTGACCGGGAGACGCCTCGACTCGGACCAACCCGTCGAAAAGTTCATCGCCGTCACGTAAGGTTTCCGTGACGGGGGCCAGGATTTCAAATTTCTCCTGCGCACTCGCGACCATTTTAGGCAGCGGTTTTTTATTTCTCTTGGATTCGGAGAAGTCGGGATTTGGTCCCTGCCAGAAATCGCGTTCGGCCGGTAGCACATGGAAGGCTGCGTTCGGGAAGGCGGCCTTCCCGTCCTTTATAAAACCATTGATGTGATCGCCATGAGCGTGGCTTAGAAATCCTGCGGTTACCTGGTCGGGGGTGATACCAATCGCAGCCAATCCCTCGTATAACCAACCCTGATTGGGATTCTCCCGCTCGCCGAATCCAGCGTCGAACAGCAAAACTTCTTTGCCGCGACGGAGAAGCAGCACGTTGACGTAGAGAGGGATGGCTGCCGGTTCGCCATGGGCTTCCATGACCGTTTGCATGGTCGGACGTTGCTCTTCCGGCCACATGAGGCCGAGCCCTTCACCCAGCATCGAATTGGCATCGCTGATGGACCAAGCCTCAACCTCCCCGATTCGAAACGGATAAATGAAGGGTCCCCGAGTGATCTGGGGTGATATGGCTGGCTGAGCGCCGGATACCGATGACGTTCCGGTGGCGGCAACCGCGAGTGCTCCGGCGGAGGTGGTGAGAAAACCGCGGCGTGATAGGGGGGGGAGGGCCATGATGGGAGGGATTAAAGGGCGTGAATTGCGGACTTGCTGACCGCAAGACCAGCTTCTTTGACTGCTTCGCTCATCGTAGGATGGGCGTGAATGGTGCGGCCGAGGTCTTCAGCGCTACCGCCGTATTCCATGTGCGTCACAACTTCGCTTATGAGCTCCCCCGCGTTGTGACCGAGGATTTGGGCGCCGAGGATTTTGTCGGTTTCGGCATCGGCGATGATCTTCACGAATCCATCGGTGGCACCCGCTGCGATGGCTCGGCCATTCGCGGCGAAATTAAATTTTCCAACTTTCACTTTCACTCCGGCCGCTTTGGCTGCGTCTTCACCGAGACCTACTGCGGCGATTTCGGGGTCCGTGTAGATAACGGAGGGGACGAGGTCCCAGTTGATGTGACCCGCTTTGCCTGCGATCCACTCGGCGACGGCGATCCCATCTTCTTCGGCCTTGTGCGCCAGCATCGGACCGTCGACCACATCTCCAATCGCGTAGATGCCATCGACGTTAGTCTTTAACTTGGCATCTACTTTGATGCGTTTCCGCTCATCGAGCTCGACTCCGGCTGCATCGAGTCCGAGCCCATCGGTGAAGGGACGGCGGCCTACGGAGACGAGCACTTTGTCAGCGGGGAAGGATAGTTTATCGTCACCGCGTTCGGCGGTGAGGACAACTCTAGTTGAGCCCGTTGATCCCGCGGAGGCGGGACTACCTGCGGTAGCCTCGGTTGCAGGCTGAACGCCTGTAACCTTCGCACCGACTTCGATGGTGAGTCCTTGGCCTTTCAGGATTCGAGTAAAGTTGCGCACGATATCCTTGTCCGAGGCACCGGCGATTTGGGGGAGGAATTCGACAACCGTCACGTCGGACCCGAGGCGGGCCCAGACCGAGCCGAGTTCGAGTCCAATGGCGCCGCCGCCGACGACGACGAGTTTATCGGGGACGGACTCGAAGCCGATCGCGTGATCGCTGGAGACAATGGTCTCACCGTCAAATGGCATAAACGGCAGTTCCACCGGAGCAGATCCGGTGGCGATGACGATATGCTTAGCGGTGTAGGAATCCTCGCCGACCTTAACGGTCTTGGCTTCGGAGAATTTGGCCTCGCCGGTGATCACCTTGATCTTGCGGGCTTTGGCGAGCTGAGCGACGCCGCCGGTGAGCTTAGTCACCACGGCATCCTTCTTCGCCATAAGCTTGGCGATATCGATCTTCGGAGCGGCGACATCGATGCCGTGATCGGCAGCGTGGTCGCGAACGAAGGCAAAGTGCTCCGATGAGTGCAGCAGGGCCTTGCTAGGAATGCAGCCAATGTTGAGGCAGGTGCCGCCGAGGGCGGCGCGTTTATCGACGAGAGCGACTTTTAGTCCAAGTTGAGCTGCGCGAAACGCGCAGACGTAGCCGCCGGGGCCGGCGCCAATGACGATTAGATCGAAGGAAGAGGAGGACATGGGAAAAGTAGCGAGTAGTGAGTAGCGGGTATCGAGTAGGAATCTAGCACGGTGAGCGGGTAGTTTGTTGTAAGATGCTCACTGCTCACTACTCGCTACTTCAAAATTAGATTTCCAAGAGCAGGCGGGAAGGGTCTTCGATGGCTTCCTTGATCTTGACGAGGAAGGTGACCGCTTCTTTGCCGTCGACGAGACGGTGATCGTAGCTGAGGGCGAGATACATCATGGGACGGATCACGACTTCACCATTAACTGCCATGGGGCGCTCGTTGATGGCGTGCAGGCCGAGGATTGCGCTTTGGGGAGCGTTGAGAATCGGTGTTGAGAGCATGGAGCCGAAGATGCCTCCGTTGGTGATGGTGAAGACACCGCCTTCGAGATCGGCGAGGGTGATCTTGCCGTCGCGAGCGCGACCCGCGACCTCCGCGATGGAGGATTCGATTCCCGCCATTGACTTGGTTTCACAGTCACGAATGACCGGCACCATCAGTCCCTTGGGGGTCGAGACCGCGACGCCGATATCATAGTAGTGGTTGCTGACGATTTCTTTCCCATCGATCTGAGCGTTCACGCCTGGAACTTCCTTGAGTGCATTCACCACCGCTTTGGTGAAGAAGGACATGAAGCCAAGTTTGAACCCGTTCTTCTTTACGAAGGCTTCTTGGTATTTTTTGCGTATGCCCATGACCGCGGACATGTCGACTTCGTTGAAAGTCGTGAGCATGGCGGCTTCTTGCTGGGCTTCAACCAGCCGCTCGGCGATCTTGGCGCGAAGCGGGCTCATCCGCTTCCGCGTCTGACGCTCGCCAGCCGATGGAGCCGAAATCGGCTTGGGCGATGGCGCTGTCGCAGGCTGAGCCTCTGGCTTATGGTTACTTGATACTTGATGCTTGTTACTTTCAGCCGCTGCAGCGGCTGACTGCATATCGCCCTTGGTGACGCGGCCGGCTTTACCGGTGCCCTTGACGCCGGTCGGATCGACGCCGGCTTCTTCGGCGATGCGACGGACGGCGGGTGATTGAGTTGTAGCTGGGCTCGCTGAGCCCGGCCCGGGGTAAGCGCCGGCTACAGCGGTTGGTGCCTCTTGGGCGGGTGCACCTGATGGATCGATCGTGGCGACGATTTCGCCAATTTTGACTTCGGCACCGGCTTCAACTTTCAGGCTAATCACGCCGTCCGCTTCGGCGGTGCCGTCGGAGGTGATTTTATCGGTTTCAAGTTCGAACAGGTTTTGCCCGTTTTTAACGGTATCGCCATCGGCGACATGCCACTGGGCCAGCACACCGCTGACGATCGATTCGCCCATAGGCGGGATTTTAACTTCGAGGAGAGACATGAGGAATTTACGAGTTACGAATTACGATTTTCGAATTTCAGGGACAGGCTCCGCTTTATAAACTGAACGCTTCCATCAGGAATTTGGCCAATTCGCGCTTGTGGAGGGCGAGGGCCCCGACGGCAGGTGAGGCAGCGTCGTCGCGACCGGCGTAGGCCGGTTTACTACCAAATATGTTTTCCAAATGAGGAGCAATGTAGCTCCAGGCACCCATGTTTTGCGACTCTTCCTGACACCAAACGAGTCGAGCTCCGCGGTGTTCGTCCGCGATGCGTTGGAGCGCCGTTTCGTGCAGCGGGTAGAGCTGTTCGACTCGGATGATTTGGGCGTCGGAAATCTCATGCTCGTTCCGGTAGTTCACGAGGTCGTAGTAAACTTTTCCGGAGCAGAAAATGATGCGGTCCGTTTTGGCGGGCGGGTTAGGATCCGAGATGATTTCCTGGAAGGCGGTATCATCGAGAAACTCTTCCACCTTCGAAGTGGCTTCCGGGAGTCGGAGGAGCGACTTGGGCGACATAACCACGAGCGGCTTGCGGAAATCGCGGTGCATTTGGCGCCGCAGGACGTGGAAGAAATTGGCCGGGGTCGTGATATTGCAGACCTGGATATTATCTTCGGCGCACTGTTGGAGAAAGCGTTCGAGGCGTGCGGAAGAATGCTCCGGCCCCTGACCCTCGTAACCGTGAGGCAGCAGTAGCACCAGACCGCTGACGCGTTGCCACTTCGACTCGGAAGAGGTGATAAACTGGTCGATCACCACTTGGGCGCCATTAACGAAGTCACCGAATTGCGCCTCCCACTGACAAAGCATATCGGGGTAGTCGAGCGAGTAGCCGTAGTCGAATCCGAGCACGGCGGCCTCAGAGAGTAGTGAGTTATAGACGCAGAGTTTTCCTTGGCCTTCCGCGACGTGATCGAGGGGGGCGTAGCGCTCGCGCGTCTCCTCATCGTAGAGGTAGGCGTGGCGCTGGCTGAAGGTGCCGCGGCGGCAGTCCTGACCGCTCAAACGCACGGGAGTGCCTTCCGAGAGCAGGGTGCCCCAGGCCAGGGACTCAGCATAGGACCATTCGATTGGGCCACCGTTCTCGAAGGCCTTGGCCCGGTTATTCAGCAAGCGCTGGATCTTTCGATTCACGTGGAACCCGTCCGGTGTGGTGGTGAGGGCGTGAGCTACTTTGGCGAGAGCTTCCTGCGATACTCCGGTGCGAACGGGCGCGTGGTTGTATTGCGGCTGGAACACTGCAGTGGAGCCGCGGAATTGATCTTGATTTTCGTGGGCAGCGATACGGGCGACGTCGGATTCCTTGGCCTTGTGGAAAGCGTCCTCCATCGCGGCGGTGTATTCGGCGACGATTTTGTCGGAGTCAGCCTGAGTGATGATGCCCTCCTCGACCAGTTTACGGGTGTAGATGGTCGAAACCAAATCGTGAGAGCGGATGCTTTTATACATCAGCGGTTGGGTGAACGCGGGTTCGTCGCTCTCGTTGTGGCCGTGGCGGCGATAGCACACCATATCAATCACGACATCGCGGTGGAACTTGATCCGGAATTCGAGGGCGAGCTGCATCACGTAACACACCGCTTCGGGGTCGTCGCCGTTCACGTGAAATACGGGAGCTTCGATCATCTTCGCGACGTCGGTGCAGTAATGGGTCGAGCGCGCGTCGGCGGGATTGGTGGTGAAGCCAATCTGATTGTTGATCACGAAGTGCACCGTGCCACCGGTGCGGTAGCCAGGAAGTTGCGAGAAATTGAGCGTTTCAGCCACGACACCTTGGCCGGCAAATGCGGCGTCACCGTGGATAAGTAGGGGGCACACGAGCTTGCGCTCGAGGTCACCGCGGATGCGTTGCCGGGCGCGGGTTTTGCCTTCGACGACGGGGTTTACGATTTCGAGGTGAGAGGGGTTCGCCGCCAAACGCACGTCGATGGTGCCTCCGGTCTTGGTGGGGATTTCGGCTTCGTAGCCGAGATGATATTTCACGTCTCCGTCTCCGGAGACGGCATCGGGAATATAGTTTTCCGAAAATTGATCGAACAAGATGTCGAAGGGCTTGCGCAAAATGTTGGCGAGCACGCTGAGACGGCCGCGGTGGGCCATGCCCATGACGATCTCTTCGACGCCAACCTCGGGACACTTCTCGAGAAACGAATCGATTGCGGCGATGGTGGTTTCGCCACCTTCGAGGGCGAAGCGTTTTTGGCCGACGAATCTGGTGTGGAGGAACTTCTCGAAGAGTTCCGCCTTGAGGAGGCGGCGCAGGATCTGGGTTTTGCGAAATTTATCGAACGACGGCTGATTGTCGCAGGATTCCATGCGTTCCTGGAGCCAGTCGCGGGGCTCCATATCGTTGAGATGCATGTATTCGACTCCGATGGTGCCGCTGAAGGTCTTTTTTAGCGAATCAACTATGTCGCGCAGCTTCATCTGTCCGCCGCCTTTGAAGCGGGTCAGCGTGTAGCTGGAGTCGAGGTCGGCCTCGGTAAACTCAAATGCCTCCATCGCGAGTTTAGGATGCGGGGGCGGTAGCGGATTGAGAGGATCGAGATGCGCCTGCAAATGCCCATGGGATCGGTGGGCATTGATCATGCGGATCGCCATGACCTGTTTGCGGCTGTCGACGATGCCAGCACCGGCGGTAGCGGCGTTCGAAGAGGACATGGATCCACCATCGCTGCCCAAGGTAAATCCTTGGAAAAAGGCGCGCCACGTGGCGTCGACCGAATCGGGGTTTTCCTGCCATTGCTCGTAGAGGGTCTCGAGGACCGCGGCGTTGGCTTTGGAGGAAAGGGAGGGAGGGTTCATTTCAGCGAGAAAAAGCGCATGGCGCCTCGTTCCGTGAGGAGAGGTGCGATGGAGGCTAGTAGAAGTCGTGTTCGGTGGTTGATTTGAAGCCCAACGGATAGGAACTGAAGGGTGAACTCAAGAGCGATCCCGGGTGTAAAGGGAGATAGATGGGTAAGTTTGAGTTCGTCTAACCAGTCACGGTTGCGACATTACTTCAGCTATTCAACCTATGGAGACCGATATCAAATCAGCCTTGGACAATTTGTTGGCCGGAATTTCGAGCGGAGATGGCCCGATAATCGCGACCGAAATGGGTCGATTGGACGATTTTCTGGCGGCCGGACGAGGGCAACTGCACCCGCAATTGGTTCATTTTCTGGAAAATCGCAGTTACGCCAAAGCCCACTTGTATCTGGGAGGTGAATCCGACATCCCGGTCGGAATCTGCGGAGGCAAACATGGCCGCTAAACCGAACAAGATCTCAATCGATGGAGGTGGCGACCTCGGACAAAACCCGTTTGCCGCGTTGGGCGGACTTGGAGATCTCCCTGATGGACCAACCCCCACCGCATCATCTGCGTCTCCCAAGCCTTCAAAACGAGGCCAACCTAATCGCAACCGCGGTCGGGTGGAAATACGCCGTCTCACGGGTGGGCGAGGCGGAAAGACGGTCACTGCAGCCTCCGGATTTAAAGGAATCGGCGGGGCTGAACTCACTCAGCTCGCCAAAAGCATCCAGAAATCATGCGGAGCAGGCGGCACCGTGAAAAACGGCCAGATCGAGATCCAAGGAGACAAGCGCGATCAGGTCGCAGCAATTTTGACCGAGGCTGGGTTCCAACCCGTGATCGCCGGCGGCTGATGTCGAATGTGATGGAGAATTCTCCGGCACCTTCTGGACTTTCCTGGTCTTGGATCATCAGCCCACGACAGGATTTGATTTGGTTGATTTCGAATACCTACGCTACACGTTGCCGGGCTTTGTTTACAGTGTCGGATTGGCTCCGGCGGCAGCGGCAGCAGCGTTGGCTGCGTTGGAGATAGTCGAAGCGGAGCCGGAACGGGTTTTGCTTCTTCGAAAACGCTGCAATGAATTTCGAAGCCGTCTCGTGGCGGCGGGAATTGGGGTCGGCCTAAGCGAGTCGTCAGCGGTGATGCCGTGGATCGTGGGAAAATCAACTGAGGCTTTGCGGATCGCCGCCGGGCTGAACCAGCAAGGTATTCTGGTGCATTCGATTATTTCCCCGGCGGTGAAGGAGGGATCCGCGCGTCTGAGGTTCTTTGTGAGTTCGGCTCACGGCTCGGATCAAATTGAGCACACTGTCAGCGTGATTCTTGGGATCGCTGAATCTAGGGTGTGAGTTTTGTGCGCCGAACCGGTTTTATCGTCGGATCTGGATTCGGATTTTAGGCTGAAGGGGAATTTACCGGAGTTGGAAAACTTCTGATTGGGCTAGGAATTCGAGTGGTCCATCGGGCCGCCTTTGTCGTCGGGGTGCGGGGGAATGAATTCGAGATTCTTGGCGGGCATCTCGGCTTCCAAAATGCGGGCGTCGATGCGGGCTTTGAGCTGCGTTCTGGTTCTTTCGTAGGCCGGGTAGGAGTCGAGATTTTTCATTTCTGACGGATCCAGTTCGTGATCGTAAAGTTCGATCCCGCCATCGTCCCAGAGCATGTAGCGGTAGCGTGGGGTGCGCAGCGAGTAACCAAATTCATGGCGAATCAACGCATCCTCACGGAACGCTTGATCTGGATTTTCGAGCACCGGCCGCATGGTTTTCCCCAATACATATTCCGGTGGCGGGGAGATGCCGGCCAGGTCGCTGAGGGTTTGATAAAAATCGATCATCTCGACGAGAGAGATGGACCGCTGGCCGGCGGTGGCCATGTCAGGGGTTCGGATGATTAAGGGCACGCGGGCCGAGTCTTCGAAGATGGTGCGTTTTTGATAATAACCGTGCTCGCCCATGTGGTAACCATGATCAGAGGTGAAAACGACGATGGTGTTTTTGCTCAGTCCGGTTTCGTCCAATGCCGCCAGCACGCGGCCGATTTGGGCGTCCATGAATGTTATGGTGGCGTAGTAAGCTTGGATGGCTTCCTGCGCGAGTTCATGCGGCAGGTTGACCTGATTCTTTACTCGGGTGAGTGAATTGCGCGCATGGGGAGGTAACGTGTCTAAATACCCTTCAGGCACCTCCGGCACCACGATGCTATCGCGGTCGTAGAGCTCCCAATATTTCGCTGGCGCGACGTAGGGGGTGTGGGGTTTGAAAAACCCGACTCCGAGGAAGAATGGCTCTTTTGAATCCGCATACTGTTTCAGCAGTTCGATGGACTCGGTCGCAACCATACCGTCGGTGTGATCTTCATCTTCACCCGGGGCCGCCAACCAACTCATGGTTCCACCAAAACTTCCCTTAACCAAAGAGAAGGTCTCGTCCTCAATGTCCTTATCGATTCCACGGGGATTGATCCGGGTGTTCCAGGAGAGTTTGTCGTCGTGGCCGTTGGTGCCGACATCAGAGGGATTGTTGTAGTGGTAGAGTTTCCCGACGCGGGCCGCGGTGTAGCCGTTGGCTATGAAATGCTGCGGCATCGTCTGCACATCCGGCAGGTAGTCTCGGAAGAGTTGCTGGTGATGCATCACGCCGGTTTGGCGTGGGTAAAGCCCCGTCATGAAACTCGCCCGCGATTGCCCGCACTGGGGGAAATTGCAGTAGGCATTGAGAAACGTGACGCCTTGTTTCGCGAGGCGATCAAGTTGCGGGGTCTTCACCACGGGATGATCGTAAGCACCGAGATTGCAGTTCAAGTCATCGGTGATGATGAACAGGACGTTTTGACGTTCAGTTTCGGCCGCGAGGACCGGACTGGCGATGAGTAGGCTAAGCGCGAGTAGTCTTGAGAGCATAGGGGCATCCCGACACAAAAGCGCCACGCAACCGGGCGCGAACGAAATGTGCTGTAAGCGTTACGCTACCAAATCACATCAATTGAGTAGGCGGCGAACTGTGAGTCCTGTGTGACGATGGGTAGGTTCTCGACCATTGCGGTCGCTATAATTAGACGATCGAATGGATCCCGGTGATGGAAAGGGAGCCGACTCACTGCAAATAGGTGAGGCCGTGCGATGGGGAGTTGCTCGAATGCATTTCGCTCCAGTGCGGCCACCAACCGCGACTCGAATGGCTCCGCAAGTTTTAGTTTCCCTAACGATTGCTTGATGGAAATTTCCCAAACACTGGCATCGCTCAGGAATCTAGTATTGGATGACGATTCGATTGCTTCGCGGGCGGTTGCGCTAAGGCGCGAGTCGCCTAGTAGGAACCAGAGTAATGCGTGGGTATCGACTAGGACTTTCACGCGGAATTACTGGTAACCTTCGAAGTCTTCGAGGGTAGAGGAAAAGTCTTCGTCGATGTGTTCGATGAGGTTCTTTTCACTTCCAAAACGGGCTGTCGGTTTGGCGGCCCCCGTTGCAGCTCGCAACTCGGCGATCGGCTTTCCTCGACGAGTGATCTCGATTACTTCTCCGTTCTCCGCCCGGTCGAGGAGGGAAGAGAGTTTATTTTTCGCTTCAAACGTGCCGATTTGCATTAGAATTAATTATCTAGCTTACAAAGCTAGCTAGAACAAGCGAAAAATAAGTTTCTCTAGTTGAGTATCTTGAGCCGCGACAAGGCGCGGATTACGCTGCGAGGCCTGCGGCGAGAGCGAGGGCACCGATGTTGCAGTTCAAATCATCGGTGATAATGAACAGGACATTTTGCTTTTCGACGGCGGCGAGGTTGAGGCAAATGAAACTCAACATGACTGGCTACTACTGATAGGAATTTCTTTTTAGCGCCCTGCTGGGAGGAGGTTTTTTTGTCCCACAGGTGATTCTCCAACGATGCGAATGACTGTCCCAGCTAACACTTTTAAAGAGCCCTCTTTCTGGAGCGCCCTTTTTGTTTTTACTTAACGCTTCAAAAGAACGTCAGCCAGAAGCTTAAGGTCCGGGGCCGCGCTATTAAACACCGGGATATTGGTATGTGATTCGAGTTCCCTGATGTGGAGCGGCGAACTTGAGCAGACACCGGAAATGGCATCAGGCTCAAGGCCGAAACGCTCCTTAAGTACCTTGAGCCCACCAATCGCCCCGAAGGCGTCGCCAGCGGCAAAGATCAGGGTGTCGATCCGGGATTTGACGTCTTCGGAATTTAGCAGGATGGCGGTCTCACGTTGTCCGATGCCGTCCGAAATCTCGGCCACCCAGTAGTTGGACGCATTGTTGCAGTGCTTCAGGTCGATCTTGTTGAAGATGTCCAGCAGGTCCTCCTCAGGGAGCATGTAGGTCGACGGGTGCCCGAGGTGGGTGAAGTCAAGGTAGGGATATGCTCCCGCGTCGTTCATGTGGAGGATGTCCTGAAGGCTCGCTGTTCCGGTGATCTTCGAGCCCCGGACATCGTAGCCCATGGACGAAAGTGCCCAGCAGCATGACGCCGCCGCCATGCTCTTGCCGCTGTTCATGGCCGTGCCCACCACGAGCACCAGCTTGGCCCGTTTCGGTTTTTTGGTGGTGGCGCGGGGCTTGACCAGAGAATGGTTGCGCGTGTTGAGGACCTCGCCGTTCTCATTTAGCGCGTAGCCCAAGACCTTCACTCGCGTGGGGTCCTTGACGAGGGCATTCTTGGTCTTCACCTCACCGACGACACCAGAGCGTGCGAGTAGGTCGATGTGGCGGGTCAGGCTTTCGGGGACGAAGCCTTCAAAGTAGTCCGGGGCGTAGCGGTTGCCGAACACGAACAGGCCCTTGGAGCCATTGTGGGTCATGTGAATCCGGCCCGAGACATTCTCAAGCGAGGAGTGCTGACCCAACCGCTGGATCTCACCGTAAACGACATCTCCAGGCACGGGAGGCTTGTCGGTGAAATCATAGCTCTTCACTTGCTTTGGCTTGATCGTGAGTGCTGCGCTGCAGTGGATCAGGATGTTGGAGACTTTTTTCATCGTGGTGCGTTAATTTTCTACCAGAGCGTTGATCCCGCTGGCCCTTGTGGTTCTGCAGCCAAATGCTCTGGTAAAACCGGAAAAGTGGTTTTGGAAAGGAATTGGCAAACCGAATTTGAGGGTCGAAAAAAATAGATTCCTTCGCCTGACATTTGCTTGGCAAAGCCACCGACCCGGCCACGATGAAGCCCATGCCGACGATTCTCATCCACGGAGGATGTGGCCGCTACGAATCCACCACGATTGCCAATGAGGAATACGATGTGAACTTGAGACGGATCGTGAAACAGGCATTTACGATTTTGACTGAACAGGGAGCGCGCGAAGCGACCGTCCAGGGACTGATGATGCTGGAGAATGAGAAAATTTTCAATGCGGGCACGGGATCCAAACTTCAACAGGATGGCAAGGTGCGGATGTCCGCGGCCTACATGGATGGATCCGAACAGCGTTACTGATAGGAATTTCCTTTTAGCGCCCTGTTGGGAGGAGGGGGTTTGGAGGAGGAGCACCATCAAATTAGGGTAAATTTACAGGCGGCGAGGATCGGAGTAAACCTGCGTGCATCGATTTAGCCCGTTGATATTTTGCACCAAGGAAAATGGGCGCTGTTTTGGCGATATGAAAATTCAGGATTCGCGGGTTTTCTGGCAATCTGGAGGGATAAACGACGCCCGTTATCCTGTGCGAACGCGGGTAGGTATACTGGGTAGGGGCGTTGCTTGACGCCGCCCGCTATTCTGCCTCAGAGCGGGTGCCTTCGAGCGGCACCCTTACCTCTCAAGATGGAGGAGACGGGTTGGGGTTAGCTCGGTTATACCGCGTCCGGTTCTGAAGTCGTGGATGCGGAGCGGCAGGTGCGGCCACGTTGTTGCTGCGCTCCAACGGGGCTACGTGTTTTCGTTTGGGTTTTGAGGATTTCGCGGGCGTCCTGGACTACGCTGCTAAACCGGCGGCTAGGGCTAGGGCGGGGCGGGCGCGGTTCATGATGTAGAGGTGGTAGCCGGGAGCACCACCTGCGACGAGATCTCGAATCTGATCGAGCGCCCAATCCACGCCAATGATTTCAACGACGTCAGTACTTTGCGCGGCGACTTCGAGGCGACGTTGCAGGCGCACGGGAATCGTGGCTCCACTCAGCGTGGCGATGCGCTTGATCTGTTTGAGCGCCAGCACGGGCATGATGCCGGGAACGATGGGGACGTTAATCCCGGCCGCACGGCACGTATCGACGAAGCGAAAATAGATCGCGTTGTCGAAGAACAGTTGGGTGGTCACGAAATCCGCGCCGCAGTCGACCTTGCGTTTTAAGTTCTCCATATCGACCTCGAGCGAGACTGCCTCTTGGTGTTTTTCCGGATAACCCGCGACACCGAGGCAGAAATCGGAATGCTGCTCCTTAAGCAACGTGACCAGCTCGTTGGCGTGGCTCAGTCCATCGGTTGCGACTTGAAACTCGGTTTCGCACTTAGGCGGATCACCTCGCAGAGTCATGATGTTGCGGAAACCGCTGGCATGAAGTTGGTCGGCGTGATCGCGAAGCTCTTGGCGGGTATGACCTACGCAGGTCAAATGGGGCATCACCGTGAAGCCGAGCTCATCTTTGAGGATGTTCGATACCTTGGCGGTGGTTTCTCGGGTGCTACCACCGGCGCCGTAGGTGACCGATACGAAATCCCAGTCAATTGCCCTTAGCGCGATGGCAGTCTCGCGCAAGGCGGCACCGCCTTCCTCGTTCTTTGGCGGAAAGAATTCCAGGGAACGCAAGGGGCGAGCCGCATCGAAGAAGGAGGAAATCGGCCGATCAGGATTCATTATGCATCAATATATCATGATATGATGATATCAAATCAAGCTCCGAATATTCATTAAGGGATTATTCAAGTGGCGCCCGTCACGGTGTCCCGAGGATTGGGGCACTGTTGAAGTTTGATTCACTTCAGGTGGCCTCGACCGAATTGGATTGCTCCGAACTAGCGGATACTGAGCCTGCTCCTCTTATGTTGGGGGTTAATAATCCAAGATTTTACCACAGCCCGATCGGGAGCGGGAGATTCCGGTGAGTGGATCGCCGCGGGCCCGATGGCGTTGGATCTGGGCGGGTTGGTTGGCAGCAGCAGCGCTGATACTGTTGATCGCATGGCCGCGAGCGGAATGGCGACTGCTGAGCGCCCGGTTGATTAACTCTCAGGCGGTGGAGAAATTGGGCTTCGGAGGGTATTTAGTTTTCGATCTGGTGGATACGGGGGGCCGGATCTGGCGGCGTTCGCAACTTGATGACATCGATCCGAAGCCCTACCGGGATTTCCTGCGAGAGCACGCCGCGCAGGTGCGTAATCCGGTTGGACCGCCGCCCACAAAACAGAAGCATGTGATCTATCTGCAGCTCGAATCGGTCGATGGACTGATGTTGGGCGGAATTAAGGATGGCCGCGCCACCATGCCATTCCTTCAGAATCTGGCGGAAGAGAATGTCTACTTCACTAATGCGATGGACAACACCGCCAGTGGGCGGACCACTGACGGAGAGTTTTTGGTGCTGACTTCCCAGGCCCCTTTACCACGACCACCCGTTTTTGTGAGTCAGCCTTTGGATAAGATTCCATCGTTGCCCAGAGTGCTGAACGAGCAGGGCTATCACACCGCTTCGATTCACGGATTCAACGGCGCGTTTTGGCACCGCGAAATAGCGCACACTGCGTTGGGGTATGACGAAATGCTCTTTAAGGATGATCTCGATTTGACCGATCACATTGGTTGGGGCTGGTCCGACAAAGCGGTGCTTCGAGCCGCAGCCGAGAAAGTGATCGAAAGTGAGAAACCGTTGTTCCTGCACGTGATCACTCTCACCAACCATCACCCTTATTACTACATCGCCAAAGAGCAGGGTATCGAACCGGGCACGATTGAGGAAGAGTTTCTCCGATCAGTGGGCTATCTTGATGAAGCGATTGAGATATTCTTCGATAAGTTGGCCGAGGCCGGGATGCTGGATGATTGTTTGATCGTCATCTATGGAGATCACGACAGCGCGATTGATGAGCAACTTGAGGCCCACCTTGACCATACTAACCCCCGGTTGGTGACGGACACCGTTCCGGTTGTCATGGTGGGGTTTAATCGTCCGGCGACGCGCGTCGATGTGATGGCGGGACTTCAGGATGTGCCGGTTATGGTGTTGGAGGAATTGGGACTCGAAGCACCGTTGACGTTTTTGGGGAGTGGTTGGAACCGCTGGGGTCGATCTTACAGCGCACAGAACGGAGGATGGCAGAGTGTTGATGGCGCGTTGTTGCCTTGGACGATGCCGGTCGACCCGGCCGTGCTCACTCAATTGGCCATTAACTATCCCGAAAAATTACTGGAACCATGAAGGCGCGAAGGATCATCGCGATGGGCGCAGGATTGCTCGCGGCTGTTTGGACGCTGAGCGCACAGACGGTTTCGGACTACGTGGTCACCGCCGATTTTGCGGACAGATCTCACGTGGAAATCTCGCATGAAGGAACGGAGAATGGAGGATGGTCTCTTACGGCGAAAATTGAGTATTTCTCGCCCGTGCCCCGCGTGGTGGTGCGAGGGAGCTTTGTGACTCGGCTGCCGATTGATCCGGTGTCGCACTTGTCTTACCATCTATTTCATGACGGTGATGAAGTTCTGCTGGCCGAGGGCCGACGGTCTGATTGGCAGACAACGTCTGACGGTGGGATGCGGGCGGATTTTGAGATCGATATTCCTCAAGTGTTGGAGCGGCCGGCAATCCAAGCGGTGCGCATCAGTTTCGACGCCGTGGTGGAATATGAATATTGGTATCGCACCGAATTCCCCGAAATACCTTTCCCGGAGATTCGAATCACGAATCTTCCTCGTCGCGATCACTACAAAGCGGGTTGGGTTTGGATACCTCGGTATTTGCCGGCGGGTTTTGGCGCAAAAATCCCAACTCAGTTTTCGGTGGAGTATCGAGATGAGGTTTCCAGTCAGTTTGTCCCCGCCCTGGATGTAAACACGGTTGATGGAGTCGAACGCGTGCCTTCGAAACGAGTCGAGTTGAGTGATCCTCTCCAGATCCAATACCGAGGATGGATGCCACTGGATCCCCTCGAAGTTGGAACGGTTATGGTGAGGCCGGGACTGGTGTGGGAAAATGTGCGTTGGTATGAAGGGCTCGGCTGGTTCGAACGCCAACCCGTCACTTTTATATCTCCACTTCTCTATGCCGTTTTGATTTGGATTGGGGCGATCTTTTGGTGGTGGAGTTTGAAGCGGATTTGTTCGGTTGAGCGACCGGCTGGAAGGCGGCTTGGCTTAGCCCTTTGGGCCCTCTTCACGATCTGGTTTTCTGGTGGTTTGATCGTTAGTGGTTTTTGGATCCTGGTGGGATATTACGGAGTGATTTCACTCTGTGGCGGGAACTCTATACTCCCGGTCAGAACGCGCACTTATTTGGCGACGTGGTCGTTTCTGGGTTTCATCGAGATTTATTGGTCTCGGCTGGAAGGCAGCGTCGGTATGGCGACCTCCGGGATCTGGCTGTCCTTAGCCGTCTGGGCTTTCCTGCTTTTACCTCTGCTCGCAATTAGTCGAGATCGGCTTCGGCAGTTTCTCGCCTTCGCATTTACCTTGGGTTGGGTCGGTTTCTCCGTTGCCGCGGTGGTGTATCATGGATTTTTCCAAGACTATCCATCGGTTGAAAACCTATTGTATGCGGGACAGCTTGGAGAACTTGGCGACTCGGTGTTTTCTCTGTTTGAAGCCCACCACCTGTTGCCCTTTTGGGGGTGGTTTTCAGGGGTGTCGATATTCGCTGGGATAGGTCGTCGTAAATTGTATAACGAAGCGAAAGAACTCCATATCTCCAAACTTAAGGAACGGTAAACGGTGCCCCGGTAAGGTAGGGACAGACCGCTGGGCCGTCCGCTCTTACCTCTCAGACCGGAGGAATAAAGAGTAGCCCTTTGCCGCATTCTAAACCCGATTTTTCTTTCTCCTTAAACCACGGACAGCCCGGCGGTCCGTCCCTACCTCAGTCCGTATCGGGGCAACCTCGATACGACATTAGGAGATATTCTCCGGGGAATTTTTTCAGCGGAAGACCCAGATCGAAAAAACGTAGTATTTGATCAGGTAACCGGCCGCGGAGGTCAGGGTGAGCGCGATGACGTAATTCATCTCGAGTGGTCCGATCAGGAATGAATAGGAGTAGAATTCGAGGACTCGAAAGGTGAGGGCGATGGCGAAAAATCGCAGGGCTTGATGAGACGCTTTGCTTTGTCCACTTTGAGGATAAACAAATCGCCGATTCGCGTAGAAATTCCCGAACATCACGATCGTGATCACGATGGCGTAGGACCAGCGCTTCCCTAACCCACCAAGTTCGACCAAAGCGGCGACTCCTCCGGCCAGCACGAGATACCCGCCGAGTCCGATGGCGATGAATTTCAGCCAACCTCGCCAGCTGCGGTTAGCTGAGCTGCCGGTGAGTTTACTCATTTCCGGTGTCGTCGGGAATGTAGCGTAGTGAAGTCGCGTTGATGCAGTAGCGCTGATCGGTGGGAGTATCGAATCCTTCGCCTTCGAACACGTGTCCCAAATGCCCCTGACAATTGGCGCACACCACTTCCACGCGAGGGCCCCCCATGGACTCGTCGCGAATGCTGGTTATAGCGTCGTTAGTAGCGGGATCGTAGAAAGCGGGCCAACCACAGCGGGCATCAAACTTGGTCGACGACTCAAAGAGGGTGTTGCCGCAACCGGTGCAGACGTAGGTTCCGGCGCCGTCCTGTTTGAATTCGTCATAGGCTGGGCCGAACGGACGATCGGTGCCCGCTTGGCGCAACACATGGAATTGTTGCTCGTTCAGGCGTTCCCGCCATTCGGTATCGGTGAGGTTTGAATATTCAGTCACGTCGATACTCTAAGTCAGGAGTTTGAAACGCGCAACTCTGGGTAATCGCAGTGAAGCCTGCCTCCGGCCTCGACTTACTTTTCTAAGGATCTAGCAATAACTCACCCCCACGGGTTGGCGTCTTTTTAAGCGCGTCTAAACCCATTCGTTTATCGCTCCTTTTCTCATCGGAAATGTCATTCTCCCAACATCGTGACCGTCATATTTACGCTGCACTCGCCGCGATGATGTTGGCTGGAATCGGCGTGGTCGGATGTTCCCCTCAGGATTCTGGAGTTGAAGTGGCTGCGGCAACTTTGCCTGAGAAGGTTGAGTTTAATGCGCACGTTCGGCCGATACTGGTGCAGAACTGCACGGCTTGTCATGGCGGAGTGAAGAAGACTGGAGGGGTAAGTTTCATTTATGGTGAAGAGGTGCTTGCTCGGGCAGAGTCCGGTCGGATCGTGGTCACTCCCGGATCGCCGGAAGAGTCCGAAATGTTTCGTCGTATCTCTTCGACGAACGAACTCGAGCGCATGCCTCCGGTCGCGCATGGCGATGCACTTGAACCCGTGGAAATCGCCATCATCAAACGTTGGATAACTGAAGGCGCGAATTGGGAGGAGCACTGGGCTTACGAGCCCGAGGTGCTGCGGGGCGCCGAGGTTCCCGCTGCCTTCGCTGACTGGGGACAAAATGAAATTGATGCGTATGTCCTTTCGGCGATGGATGCGAAGGGACTCACTCCCAATTCAGAAGAGGCTCCGGCTCGGTTGTTGCGGCGCCTGTCCCTGGACCTGATCGGTGTGCCTCCGACTTGGGAGGATGCGCAGGCGTTTGCGGCCGATTCGTCGCCCGATGCTTACGCCAAGCAGGTGGACCGTTTACTGTCTCGGCCGGAATTTGGTGAGCGCTGGGCGACTCCTTGGCTGGATTTGGCTCGTTACGCCGATACCAAGGGTTTTGAGCGCGATCCGAAGCGGGATGCGTGGCCGTGGCGCGATTGGGTGATCGATGCACTCAACGACGATCTGCCATTCGATGAATTCACGCGACTGCAATTGGCGGGCGACCAGAGGACCGATCCGTCCCTATCGGACTTGGTTGCCACCGGGTTTCACCGCAATACCAAGACCAACGTGGAAGGTGGTTCCGACGATGAGGAGTTTCGCATCGCGGCGGTGGTGGATCGGGTAAACACCACCTGGCAGGCTTGGATGGGCACGACCTTTGGCTGTGTGCAGTGCCATTCCCACCCCTACGATCCGATTCCACACGAGAGCTACTACTCATTCATGTCCCTGTTCGATAACGATTGGGACCATGATATGTCCAACGAGTATCCGACCCTGGGTTACGCAATCGATCCGGAAGCGCGTGATGAGGCGTTCCAGCTTCAAGGAGAAATCGATCAGCTAGGTCGAGCTTACCAGCAATCGTTTCGCCAACTCGCAGAGACGGTCGAGTGGGCTCCGGTCGACTTTCTGGCGGCGACTTCGACTCGTGGAGTCACGTTTGCCATCGAACGCAATGAAGCCGGTGCCGAGATCCTCCAGACGGGACCAAACGTGCCCAAGGATGTCCTCCACACCGTTCACGCTTCGATCGAGGGGGATTGGCTGACGGCGCTACGAATCGACGCGTTGATGGCCACGAACGCGACGGTTGAAAAACCGGGTGCTCCCTTCGTGGTTTCTTTGATCGAAGGGTGGTTGATACCTCCCGACGGAAAGCCGATTGAGATTTCCTTCAATCGGATGATCCCCGATGAGTTCGGGCACAGTGATTGGCCGGAAGATTCCCTCGATCCTGGCACCAGCAATGGCTGGAGTGCGTATCCGAAACAGCATTACGATCGCTGGGCGGTCCTCGTTCCAGATCGGGCGGTGGCCATTCCGGCGGGCGCGAAGCTCGAACTTAAGGTGCACAATGGTCGCGGTCATGATGGTGCTGCCCAACCGGTGTTGCGACGCTTTCAGGTTTCGGTGAGCGACGATCCTCGTTGGATTGCCACCAGCAACGACATGTCGGTGATCGATATTGCAGCGCGGCGCGAAACGGCGCTCGAGCAACTCAGTGCCATCAAGTTGGCCCAACAGCCCGTCCTACGGTCGCGCAATCCAGAATATCCTCGAGTCACGAATATGTTTATTCGCGGGGACTGGCGCACCCGAGGCGAGCGCGTGGACCCCGGAGTGCCACCCATTCTGCGGCCGGCCAACGGGGCTTCGGTGGATTCCCGGACAAAACTCGCGGAGTGGCTGGTTTTGGACGAGAACCCGCTCACTTCACGCTTCACCGTGAATCGACACTGGGAGCAGTTGTTTGGGCGCGGGTTGATGGAGACTTTGGAAGACTTTGGTAGTGCGAGCTCGCCGCCATCACACCCCGCGTTGTTGGACTATTTGGCCATCCAGTTTCGAGGTGAATGGGACTGGAGCGTGAAGCGTCTGTTGCGGGAAATCGCGATGACCGCGACTTATCGGCAATCGGCGGTGACCGAGGTTGCTGCGGCAGAAACCGATCCTCGGAATATTTGGCTGAGTCGAGGACCTCGTAATCGACTCACCGCTGAAATGGTGAGGGATAATGCCCTGCAAGTGGCCGGACTGTTGTCCGACAAAATGTATGGACCGCCGGTTATGCCGGTTCAGCCGGAAGGCGTTTGGCGGACGCCTTATAATAATGACGTCTGGACGACCTCCAAAGGGGAGGATCAGTATCGCCGCTCGGTTTACACCTTTTGGAAAAGAACCGTGCCCTATCCGAGTTTTTTGACCTTTGATGCCCCGAGTCGCGATGTTTGCTCGCCGCGTCGAATCACGACTAACACGCCATTGCAGGCGCTCGTGATGTTCAATGATCCCGTCTATTGGGAATGTGCTGATCAACTGGCGGTAAACGCTCGTGCCGGAGGTGGAGACACGCCGGCCGACTGGATCATCCACGGGTTCCAGCAGTCCCTACTCCGCGAACCGGATGAACTCGAACTGCGCGGCCTCGTGTATTTGCACGATCAGTTGTTGGCTGAGGACTCCTCTGCGCCCGCGCTGCAGTTGACCATGAATGCGATCCTGAATCTGGACGAATTTCTTACCAAATAACGAGGCGACTTTCACCATGAATCTCTGGCAACAATGGCAAACCGACCGGCTCTCGCACGTGACTCGCCGTCACTTTCTACAAGACTGTGCGACGGGATTGGGGGCCGCGTGGATGGCAACGCAAGGGGGCGCCCTATACGGAAAATCGGGTGCGCACGGCGCTAGTCCGGCGGATGTTATGAAGAACCCGCTGGGAGTGCGTTCGCCGCATTTTCCCGCCAAGGCAAAACGGGTGATCTATTTGCACATGGCCGGTGCGCCGAGTCAGCTCGACCTGTTTGATTATAAACCGGAGCTGTTCCGCCTCGATGGTAAGGATTGCCCTTCAGAATTTTTGGAAGGTCAGACCTTCGCCTTCATCTCCGGCATCCCTTCACTCTTGGCGCCGCGACACCGGTTTTCCCCGGCGGGTGCAGCAGGCCACATGGTGTCGGAGATCCTGCCGCATTTTCGGGAGATCATCGATGATGTTTGTCTGATCAAGTCGATGCAAACCGATCAGTTTAATCACGCGCCGGCTCAGTTGTTATTACACACCGGCAATGCGCAGCCGGGGCACGCATCGTTTGGCTCATGGGTCACCTATGGGCTGGGCACGGAAAATCAAAACCTGCCCGGATTCATGGTGCTCGTTTCAGGTGGTCAGAATCCTTCGGCAGGGAAAGCAGCGTGGAGTGGCGGATTTCTGCCCTCGGTTTATCAGGGCGTGCAGTGCCGATCGGCCGGTGATCCCATTCTCTATCTGGAAAACCCAAATGGCGTGCGCCGCAACCAGCGACGCATGATGGTCGACGCGATCGACAAGATCAATCGACGCACCCATGAGGAAGTCGGCGACCCGGAAACGCTTACCCGGGTGTCCCAATACGAGATGGCTTATCGGATGCAGATGCATGCGTCTGAAGTGATGGATTTAAAGCAGGAGCCTGAATATATCCATGAGATGTATGGCACCTCACCGGGCGAGGAATCCTTCGCAAATAACTGTCTCTTGGCCCGTCGTTTGGTTGAGCAGGGCGTGCGTTACGTGCAACTCTATGACTGGGGATGGGATCACCACGGTAACGGCGACAATACCATCGATAAGGGCCTAAAAAAGAAGTGCGGTGAAATCGATCGTCCGATTGCCGCACTGCTCAAGGATCTCAAACAACGCGGTTTACTCGATGATACATTGGTCGTGTGGGGCGGGGAATTTGGTCGCACGCCCATGCGTGAACTGCGGCACGGCATCGTATCCGAGACGTATGGTCGTGATCATCACAAAGAAGCGTTTACGATGTGGATGGCGGGAGCCGGCGTGAAGGGCGGAACTTCAATCGGTGAGACGGATCCATTGGGCTTTTTCGTGCATGACAACCCCGTGCATGTGCGTGATCTGCAGGCGACGATGCTGCATTCACTCGGTTTTGATAGTCAGTCGCTGACTTACCCCTACCAGGGGCTCGATCAGAAACTCACCGGGGTGGGCGATCCGCCACGCGTTGTATCCGAAATCTTCGCGTGAGCTGATTCTCCCTGCATGGCAAAACCTTTCTCAAATCTCTTAAAGTTGATCGGCGTGGCCATCGTAGCGATGGCCTTGCTCGGCGGGTTAGCGTATCAACTGGATCGGTTGGAGGTCGTTTCATTGTGGGGCGATTTTCTAGGCGGTTTCCATCCCGTGGTTCTGCATCTGCCCATCGGCATCGTGATCGCGATCGCTCTGCAAACAGTCTGGCGACGTTGGCGGGGAACATCGACCGAGGGCGAGGATCGGCTGCTCTGGGTGTTAGCCGCGGTCACCGCCACCGTATCGTTCGGCACGGGTTACCTGCTCGTCATGGGCGGCGGATACCAGAGCGAGCATCTAACCTGGCACCTCTGGGGAGCGGCTATTTTTAGCAGTCTTTGTTGGGTGGGTTTGGCGGCGTCATGCTGGGAAACCGCACGATGGGCCCGCGACATGATCACCGGTGGAGTGATTGGTGCGGTTTCTGTGACTGGTCACTACGGTGGCTTGATGGTGCACGGGGATCCGTTTGCGGGGGCGCCTTGGCTTAATGATCCGCAACGCTTCGCGAAGTTCGGTGAGTTTGGACCTGAGGTGCGGGTCTACGACGAGATCGTGGTGCCGATCTTGGGCGCGAAGTGCGTCGCATGTCATGGTCCGGCCAAACAAAACGGCCGGCTGCGACTAGATTCGTTCGAGGCCATCGTCGCGGGCGGGGAGCACGGAGCGGTGCTGTTTCCCGGTGATCTAGAGCGCTCGTCGATCATCACATTCATTAGTTTGCCCGACTCCCATAACGATCACATGCCGCCACCCAATCGGCCTCAGATCACGCCACCTGAATTGGCGGGTTTGGAATATTGGGTGAGCTCGGGAGCTGAACTTGATCAGGTGGTTTCGGGTGAAGAGCCACCAGCTGAACTCGCGGCGCTCATGGTTCCGATTTACCGGCTCTTGGAAGATCCGGACGCGTTGGAGGCCCGGGAGGCTCAAGAGGCCGAGGAGGCCGAACAGCGAGTCATCAATCGAGAGCGTTTGGCCGCGGATCTGGCCGCTTTGCCAGAGCATCAACGATTGGGATTCTCGTTCGAGGATCTAGAGTCGGATCGCCTCCATTTTTCTCCAGCGACCTATCGCCATTTGCTCACGACAGAGGACCTGGAATCACTGCTGCCTCTATTGCAGGCTTCGGTTAAAGTCGATGTCTCAGGATTACCAGTCAGTGAATCGCTACTTCGGGTGCTCGCGGAATCGTCTCAACTGAACGAGCTCGATCTGAGCGAGACTTCCGTCGGTAACGAAGTGTTTGCCATTTTGGGCAAAACACCGGGACTTCAGCGGCTTAATTTATTCGGGACAGCGGTCGATGTGAATGCCGAGATCACGCCGGGTAGTTTTGCGAATTTGCGTCAGCTTTTTGTGGCGAATACCGCAGCCGATGTTGCGGCGCTGGATGTTGCGTTGCCGCACGTGGACGTGATCGGGGACTTGGGATTGGCTCCGCCGGAAGCGGTTGAAGAAGAGGATCAATCCTCGGACTAGATGATCCGGCTATGAGGCAGAGGACCGAAGTCGGATGCCGTCACTGAAAGCTTCGGAGTCCGAGCCGACCTCTGCTCTAGAAGGGAAAGAAGAACGGTGGGTTCTTGATCCTTGCTAGTTGTTGCCTGCCTCTTCGAGCGCAGCGACCTCGCGATCCTTTTCCGTTTTTAGGCGTAGTTGACCGCAGGCAGCGTCGATGTCGTGGCCTTTTTCACGACGGAGCGTAGCGGAGACGCGGCCTTCGCGGAGGATCTCGACGAATTTCTGCTGCCGGCCGAGAGATGGCCGTTTCCACTCGAGTCCCTCGACGGTGTTGTAGGGAATGAGGTTCACGTGCGCGTGAAGATCTCGGGCGATGTCGCGGAGTTTTCGGGCTTGGTCGAGCGAGTCATTGACGTCCTCGATCAAAATAAATTCGAGCGTCACCATGCGTCCGTGCTTCTCGTTGAATGCCTTCACGGCCGGGATCAATTTGGCTAGCGGGTAGGCTTTGTTGATCGGCATGATCCTCGAGCGCACCTCATCGGTGGCGCCGTGCAGAGAGATCGCGAGACGCACATCGAGAGGATTATCGGCTAACTTGAGGATGTTGGGCACCAGTCCACTGGTGGAGAGAGTGATCCGGCGAGCGCCGAAACCGAGGCCCCAATTGGCATTGATGATTTCGAGGGCCGTGGAGATGGCCTCGTAGTTGGCGAGCGGTTCGCCCATGCCCATGACCACGATATTATCGAACGAAGCGAGTTCAGCGCGCGCGCGCTCGGTGCGTCCGTCCTCGCGGTAGCAAACATGTAGAAGCTGAGCGACGATCTCACCGGCACTGAGGTCACGTTTTAGGCCCATCAGCCCGGATGCGCAGAATTTGCAGCCCATCGCACAGCCAACTTGGGTAGAGATACAGATGGTCTTGCGGGAGTTTTCGAGGCCGACGCCTTCCTGTGGCACCCGGATGATAACCGTCTCGATGAGCAATTTGTCACCCAGTTCTAGGAGCAACTTATCGGTCACATCCAGCGACTGTTTCCCGTGAACGAGACTCATGGGCAGGAGCTCAAATGTCTCGGCCAACCAACCCCGAAGTGGTTTCGAGAGGTTGGTCATGTCGTCCCAGGAGCGGGCTCTTTTCTTGTAAAGCCACTCCATGATTTGCTTGGCGCGGAACGCTGGTTCGCCGTGTTCGCGCAGCTTCGCTGTGAGAGACTCAAGGGTCTCTCCAGTGAGGGGTTGGCGACTGGGCTCAAACTTCATGCTTGGAATGCGAGGGGTTTGGCGGGACGAATGCAACCCACGGCTCGAACGAAATGAATCTGTTACACCGCCATATTTTTTGGAACGTTTTGATCACCTGCTTGGCGGCGGTGGGGCTTTTCGCGGCGGTTTTGATCTTGGGTAACGTGCTCAAGGACATGATGGGACGCATGCTGGCGGGACAGATTGAGCCGCTGACTTTCCTGTATATGATAGGCCTGCTGGTGCCGTATGTCGCAGCCTACGCGTTGCCTATGGGTATGCTGGCGGGGGTATTGTTGGTCCTCGGACGCATGTCCGCGCAGCAGGAAATCACGGCCATGCGGGCGGCCGGACTGAGCCTGTTTTACGTCGCGCGCCCCGTTATTTTGCTGGGAGTGCTCGCTACCATGGTCGCTCTGTTGATCAATTTCGAATTCATGCCGCGCGCTCGCACGGCCTATAAGACGATTCTAGCCGATGCGGTGCAGACCAACCCTTTGAGCTTCATTGTGCCGAAAACCTTCGTGCGCGATTTCCCGAATATGGTGGTTTACGTCGAGTCGGTGGAAGGTTCGGAGCTACGTGATATCTGGTTCTGGCGCCTCGATGACGAAGACCGCGTGCAGGAATCCGGACGGGCGAAGAGCGGCCGGGTGGTATTTGACGAGCCAACCGCATCATTGCGGGTAACGATGCGCGAGGTGTCGGCGGAGGCTCGCAACGAAACGGATCCGGAAGACTTCAGCAAAGTGCGCGGCACGACCACGGTTGGAGAAGTTCCGCTGGTTTTCCAAGTCGATGACCTATTCAATCAGCGCAAGGCGCGGATTCGCTACAAATCGCTGACCTACGACCAATTGGCTGCGGTGAAGGATCGTCACTTTGTGGAGGGCAATGTCGCCGAACACATGAAGGTGTCCTTAGCGATTTCCGAAAAAGCCTCCACCGCTGTGGCGGTGCTCGCGTTCGCGATCATTGCGGTTCCGTTGGGCATTCGGGTGTCGCGCACGGAAACCTCGGCCAACCTCGGCGTGGCGTTGGTGTTGGTGATGGCCTACTACTTTTTGACGATCGTGGTTTCGTGGTTGGAGAAACAACCGCAGTGGCGACCGGACCTACTGATGTGGTTGCCCGCGGTCCTTTTCCTGTCCTTGGGCATTTGGCTATTTCGCCGCGTCGAACGTGCCTAATCCCACTGTCACGTATTACGTGACAATGGGACTGAGCGATTCGCGGAGAGTTGGAGAGATATTTCTCCTGATCAGCGGGCGAGAGCGCGGTTGATGGCGCTGACCACACCTTTGATCGAAGCGATTTCGATACTCGTATCGATGCCGGCGCCGTAGAGGGCGGGGCCGTCTTCGGGTTTGATCTGGATGTAACTGATCGCCTGCGCCCGGGCTCCGGAACCGATGGAGTGCTCAGAGTAGTTCAAGAATTCGAACTGCAGCAGACCTGCCTCGCGGATCGCGGTGACGAAGGCGTTGATTGGACCATTGCCGGAAGCGGTGAGGGTCTGGGCTTCACTGTTGATCGAAACGTCGGCCTCGCAGGTGACGACACGGTCTTTTTCGGTGGTGCGAAAGTCGTGGATCTCGATGGGCGACCGCCGATCGAGGTATTCCGCACGAAAGACGCCGTGCAGATCATCGGCCGAGAGTTCTTCGCCCTTGGTGTCGGCGACTCGGTTTATGATCGGGCCAAACTCGCGGTGCATGCCCTTGGGCAAGATGTAGCCAAATTCCTGTTCGAGGATGTAGGCGACACCGCCTTTGCCCGACTGCGAATTGATGCGGATGATCGCTTTGTAGTTTCGACCGATATCGGCCGGGTCCACCGGGATGTAGAGCACGTCCCAAGGTTGGCCGGGAGTCTGTTTGTCCCACGACTTCTTGATCGCATCTTGGTGTGATCCGGAAAATGCAGTGAAGACCAGGTCGCCGCCATAAGGCTGACGGGCCGGAACCTCCATGCGGGTGGTGCGTTCGTAGATCTCGCGGATGTTGTTGAGGTCGGAGAAGTCCAACTGCGGATCGATCCCATGGGTGAACAGATTTAAAGCCACCACCACGATATCGAGGTTGCCGGTGCGCTCACCGTTGCCGAAGAGGGTACCTTCGACGCGGTCTGCGCCGGCCAAGAGGCCCAACTCGGTTGCAGCGATGCCGGTGCCGCGATCATTGTGAGTGTGCAGAGAAATGATGGTGGATTCGCGACGGGTTAGGTTTTGGCCCATCCACTCGATCTGGTCGGCGTGGACGTTGGGGGTCGCGTATTCGACCGTCGCAGGCAGATTCAGAATGATCTTATTGTCGGGGCTGGGTTGCCAGACATCGGTGACCGATTCACAGATTTCTAAAGCAAAATCCAGTTCGGTGCTGGTGAAACTCTCGGGCGAATATTCCAGCTGCAAGTGCGTGCCGGCCTCGGTCAAAGCCGGAGCTTTGGTTTTGAGCAGCGCGACCGCGTCGGTAGCGATTTTCATGATCGCAGGGCGATCGGCGCCGAAGACGTAGTTGCGCTGGGCGGGGGACGTGGAGTTGTAGAGGTGGAAAATGACGTTTTTAGCACCGGAGATAGCTTCGCAGGAGCGGTTGATCAGATCCGCCCGACATTGGCAGAGAATCTGGATCGAGACGTCGGCAGGGATCCGATCCTCATCGATAAGGCGTCGGCAAAAATCGAATTCGATTTGAGAAGCAGAAGGGAAGCCGACTTCGATTTCCTTGAAGCCGATACCCACCAGCATGGCGAAATACTCGAGTTTTTCTTCCACGCTCATGGGCTGGGCGAGGGCTTGATTGCCATCGCGCAGATCCACACTGCACCAGATGGGGGCTTGGGTGAGGGTGCGGCTGGGCCACTGACGGTTGGGCAGATCTACCGGCGGGAAGGCGCGGTATTTGGAGGCGGGATCGAAGGACATGGGAGAAAAGGAGGAGTTGGGCGGCGCGAATGTGGCGCTATGAACAAAAATGATAGGACGGAACGGGAAGGAACAAGCCCTGACCGGCCGGATTGTCCGTCGGTAGGAGCTGCACTAAAGCGATTTGGACGCACAATCAGTCCCGCACGGGGATCCGAGGGATCGTGCGTCTAGCTAAGTCGAAGCAGCTCAATAGCGAATAATCGCATTACGAACGGGTTATCGACGCGACGGGGCAGGGAGTCAAGGGTCGGAATCAATTTTGAGTTGAGTGTAACCAAAAAGGTAATGCGCCGTCTTGTATCCTGTGTATGCCTGGTTCTTCTTTCCCTTATGCCCATCGATTCCGACGCCTTTGACCTCCCGGCGTGTTTGGCGTTGGTGCAGGCGGGCGACCAGTCGGCAGCTCATGATCTGGTGGAATTCCTTTACCCGCAGGTCATTCGAATTGTGCGGTCTCGTTTGCCCCGTCGGGTATCCGAGGAAGATCTGGCTCAGGACATCTTTTTGAAAATGTTTTCCCGAATCGAACAATACCGTGGCGATATGCCGTTCACCCACTGGGTGTCGCGGATTTCGGTGACGACGTGTATCGACCAGCTGCGCAAACAGGAGCGGCGGCCGGAGTTCCGCTACGCAGATCTGTCGGAAGAGGAGGCAGTAATGCTCGATGTGGTGACGAAGGACGAGTCGGCTGTCCATCAGGGCGAGGCGTTAGCGGCGAAAGAACTTTTAGAAAAATTGATGGATCAGTTAAAACCCGAAGACCGGATGATCGTGCAGATGATCAATTTAGAGCAGAAATCTCTCGCTGAAGTCGCGGCTGAGACGGGGTGGAACACAACATTGGTTAAGGTCCGGGCTTTCCGGGCTCGCAGAAAGATGAAATTTTTTTTAGAACAACTAAAAGCCGAGGAATCGCTATGAAACCTACCGCATTAAACAAATTAGTAAATCGAGCACGTGAAGCCGGCACCGAGCCGGATGGCTTGGATACGGCTGTACCCTTGGGTTTTGCGACCCGGGTAGTCGCCCTCGCTCGCCAAAAAGCCGAAGAGGCTTCCTGGGGTATCCTGTTTGAACGTCGCGCATGGCGGGCACTTGGATTGGCGGGTGCCATTGCGGCCATGAGCGTCGTCTTCAATCTCGAATCGATTTCTGACTCCATTGAACGTGATGTGCTCGATGCCGATGACCCGGTGACCGCGCTCTTAGACCTGTCATGAACAACGCGCCTTCATGGAAAGTTTGGGTGATTTTCGCTGGCGTATTTGTGGCCGGAGCGGTGGCCGGTGGATTCCTTTCGCTACGGTTGGCTGATCGAATGGTGAAGCAAGGAAGGGAATCCGGCCAATTTGCGCCGAAACTCGTTCGCCATTTTACGGAGAGGTTTGAGCTGACCGATACCCAGCAGGCCACGGTTAAGGTCATGGTAGATACGGCTTGGATCGAGATGCAGGAACAACGCCGGGCTGCTCGCGAGACGATGAAGACGTTGGACGAACAGATTTTTACCGTGCTCAATAAGGAGCAGCAGATCGAATTCAACGAATGGCAGGAACGTCAGAGCAAACGTTGGGAGTCGCAGCAAAGCGATCGCCGGGGCGATGGCTCCCGTCGCGGACCTCATGGCGAACGGAAGGGACCACAACCTCCTCATCCCCATGGTCCACCGCCACCACTTCCTCCGGCCGAAGAAGGAAAGTGAGACCACGCTTGAGGTCACTAGGGTAGGTCCCTTAGCTGCGCTGCATGTCGTCCTCTCTCGCGGAGAAACAGATCATTCTGGGAATAACCGGATCAATCGCTGCCTACAAAGCCGCGGATCTGGTGAGTCAGCTGCGCAAACGCGAAGCGGTGGTTCATTCCGTGCTCACGCGTGGAGGGGCGAAGTTTATCACGCCACTCACCATCCAGACCCTAGCACGTCAACCGGTGGCGGATGACCTGTGGGAAGAGGGTAACGGCTGGCAACCCGGTCACGTGGAATTGGCCGACAAGGCCGATCTACTCGTCGTCGCGCCCGCTACGGCCGACGTCATTGCTCAGTTCGCGCATGGCCTTGCCCCAGATTTCCTCTCCTCACTCCATCTCGTCGCTCGATGCCCGATTCTGATGGCCCCAGCTATGAATGGTAAAATGTGGGCCCACCCGGCGACCGTGGCGAATGTTGCGACCCTACGCGAACGCGGGGTGCATTTCATTGGCCCTGAGGAGGGAATGCTCGCCTGCGGGTATGAAGGAATCGGCCGGATGTGGCCGGTTGAAGGTATTTTAGAACGCATCGAAACTCTGCTCACCCAAGATTGATATATGGCTTCTGGTTTTCTTTTTTTTGCTTACGGCGACGTGGCCTCCGAGGTCCAGATGGAGCAGGTTGATCCGCTGTGCGATTTGATGGGTTTGGCGAAGGCGTCCGATCGACGATTCACCTTCAACCCCTCCGGTTTCGCGAATTTGAAGCCTGAGGCCGGTGCAAATACGTGGGGCACGCTTTGGATGATGCCTGCCACCGCGATGGAGGGACTCGATCGTCAAGCGGCGGAACGCGGACTCGAGCGCGGAGTCATTTTTGTGATCAGCCCCGCCGGCCCACGCGTGCCCGCCACCGTCTACGCTAAAGCTGACGCAGAGGTAGGTAAACCCCAGCCCGAAGTCCTCGCGGGAGCGATCGCATGTGCGGCCGGATTGAAGTTCGATCGTCGATTCCGGAAGGAATTGGACGGTTGGAATGCCTGAGTTTGAAGTTTCTCATTGATCCGGGGGGACGGCGTCGCTCAGTTTCGCGTTGGCCAGGCGCCATGCATGGGCAGCCGCACGAACTCCGCCAGGACCGGAAGGTAGCAACGGTAGTGACGTTTTCTCAGTGCCGTGGAATGCTTGGCCACCTCTTTTTTAAATGCTGAAACGCTGAGACGCTGAAAACCTGAAATGATGGTGGACGGCGTGGTTTTGAGCTTCCGGTTCCGGCAATCAGCCCTTTTTCTCATCTTTGTTGTCTTCCAAAGCTTATCAAGTTATCGCCCGCAAATGGCGCCCGCAGACCTTCGCGGACGTCGTGGGGCAGGACCATGTGGTGCGGACCTTGAGCAATGCCATCGCCCGCGATCGGATTGCTCACGCCTACCTCCTCGTCGGCCCGCGTGGCACCGGTAAGACATCCACGGCGCGAATTTTTGCCAAGGCACTCAACTGCACGGACGGTCCCAAAGCCGACTTCGACCCGAACGACGAGGCGTGTATCTCCATCGCGGAAGGCACTCACCTCGATGTCATGGAGATCGATGGCGCATCCAACAACGGGGTGGATCAGGTGCGCGACCTGCGCGAGACGGTCCAATACGCACCGGCGCAGGGTAAGTTTAAAATCTACATCATCGACGAGGTGCACATGCTCTCGGCTCAGGCATTTAATGCCCTACTCAAGACCCTCGAGGAGCCGCCTGAGCACGTGAAGTTCGTCTTTGCTACGACCGACCCGCAAAAGGTTCTGCCTACAATCATCTCCCGGTGTCAGCGCTTTGATCTCAAGCCGATCCCAGCGCCACTGATCATCGAACGCCTCCTAAAGATCGCGGCCGACGAATCCGTTAAAATTAGTGATTCAGCGGTTAAATGTATCGCTCGAATGGCGGATGGCGGCATGCGGGATGCCCAATCAATCTTTGACCAAATGATCTCGTTCTGTGGCGAAGAGATCGATGAGCCGGATGTGCTCGATGTCTATGGTTTGGTCTCAGCGGCGAAGTTAACTGAACTCGGTAGTGCGGTGGCTTCGGGTAATCACGCCAAAATTATTTCGTTGGTTGATGAATGTGACGAATCAGGCCGCGACCTAGTCCGCCTTCTCTCCGATTTGCAGGAAGTCGTGCGTGAGGCGCTGCTCGATTCGATCGCCCAAGGCGGTAAGACCACCCAACTCGAACACTCCCTCACCACCGAACAAGTTACCCGCCTCCTCGACGCTTTGCGCGAAGGTGAAGGCGGCGTGAAGTTGGGCTTGGCCGAGAAGATTAATTTAGAGGTGACTTTACTAAAGGCGGTCGAAGCCAGTCGCGCTCGCGCGATTGATAGTTTGATCAAAGAGATCTCCATGCTCGCCGAAGCTGCTCCGGCTGCGGACGAAAAAAAAAAGCCCTAATTGACCGGCTCGAAGTGCGGCTAGCAGAGGTGTTGGCCGATGATTTGGTCGGCGCCGAAAAACGGGCTAAGGCGATCGCTAGTAATCCAATCGCGGTGAGGAGTGCGCTCAATCGCACGGAGTCCTCCGGACCAGTCACGCCGACGGTGAACCGGGCTGCGCCGGCGCCCGAGCAACCGGAATCCGCTCCGTGGATCGACGAAGAACGCGAAGCCGCGATGAAGGCGGCGATGGAAGTGGAGGATGCTCAACGCCATGCCACAGCCGCACCCAATCGCCGAAAAGAAGCGGTCAGAGATACCCTAGACGGAGGGCCCTTGCCTGAACTCGAAGACATGATCGCCCAGGTCCCCGCGGACCTGCAGGAAAAAATGGACCACCTCTTCCGCGCCAAATTCCAAACCGTCAAGCGCGTGCCCGAAGCGGTGCTGAAATCTCCGCAATCACCCGGAGTCGAGAACGATCAATCGAGTTTAGTTTAAGGCACGAGTCGTCCATCGGTGGGCCAGTTACCGCTGATGATGGGCCGGCGGCCTCGAGTGGTTCTGAGATAGTAGTATGTTTCTACGACAGTAGATTCGTGGGGGGATGCCAGGGTCACCCGATCGCGGCGGTAGAGTTTTTCGGGGAGACCTTCGAAGGCATCGAGGCGGGCGAGGGCGTCGTTGTCGACTGACCAAAGTTCACCTTGCACGCCGTGTTTGTCCGTCGGGTCTTTCACCACTCCAGGATAGTCAGCGACGACGTAGAGTCGGCTGCCAGGGATGGTATTTACCGCTGCGATGAACTCCTGGTCGGCGAGGACAGCGTGATTACTCGCGCCGGTTTTGAGCGTGCCGTAGATGAAGAGCAGCGTGCGGTCTTCGCTCAAGCAGTGACCTCCACGACAAGCGCGGTGGTATTGTCGCGACCGGATGCAGCGACGGCCTCGTCCACAAGCAGCTGCGCGATTTCTGGATCATACTTTTCTTGTAGAATGTCGGCGATGCGGTGATCCCACAGTCCATCGATGAGGCCGTCGGAGCAGATCAGGAATTTGTCGCCGGGTTCGCACGCGACGGCTCCGATTTGCGGCTCAAGAAACTGGAAACTGCTGCCGAGACCTTGCTGTAGCCCATGTTTGGCGGGATGGCTTCGCGCTTCGCGTTCGTTGATCTCACCTTTGCGGCGGAGCCAGCCCGGCCGGGTGTGATCGTTGGTGATTTGTTTCATACCTCCCGCGGCGGGGAAGTAGTAGATCCGGCTGTCGCCGACGTGACCGAAATAGAGCCAGCCGGGAGTCAGCCAGGCCAGGCTCAGCGTTGCGCCCATGCCGGAGCATTCTTCGTAGGAATTACCGAGGTAAGTGATGGCGTGGTGAATCTTGTCGAAGAGCTCTTCGAGGATATCGTTGAAACCGGTCACCATGCCACGGGCGGAGTGGCGAAAACTGCGGGGAAGAAGTTTAGCGGTCTGTTCGATCGTGATCTTACTGGCGAATTCGCCCGCAGCCTTGCCGCCCATGCCATCGCTAACGGCGAATACGAAATCCATATCGTCGAGGGAACCTACACCAGATTTTCCGAGGTATTGGATGTCTTGTCCGTTGAAGAGGAGGCCGAGAAAGGTGTCCTCGTTATTCTTGCGAAATCGGCCCACATCAGAGTGCCCAGACCAACGGATTTTTTGCGGGATCGGTTCAGCCATCGTGTGCTTCTAGATCGGTGGCTAGGACTGGTTTCAACGAGACCTCGGGATTATCGATCAAGGTGGCGAATTCGAAATCGATGAGGCAGAATTGGCCGTCGCTGTTGCGGTAGGTGATGTTGCGCAAAAACGGATCCTCGTGACGCACGCCGAATCGCTCGAGCTGCGCGAAGAGGCTTTTGATCTTTTTGTCGCTCAAGTGTTGGACTCGAGTGCCACAATTGGTGGTTACGATCTTCTTATTTTCCCAGTCTACTTCGACAAGTTTGGGCACAAATGAGCAATTTTGCTCACCTAGGTGTTTCAAAACCGCCACTTCGATGGCCATTCTTTGGTCAGCCAGGCGATCACGGTAAGATTTGTGCACCTTGCCGTCGTAGCCGATGTGCACGCTGGCGGTGCGGGTATTTTTGGCTTCGGGCATGGTGGAAAGTGCGACAGTTAGGGGAGTTGGAGGAATGTTCGTCTATTCGGGCGCCAGAATCGAATCAGAAATGAGCGTTTATCCATGAATTTTATTTCTAACTGGCACTTAAGGGGCTCTATTTGAGAAGGTGTTGGCTTGATTCTAGCTAACTTTTATTTGCCGGCCACCTTCCGTGGCACCGGCGCTTAAGCAGCAAACTCTTCTTATTCGTTACTAGACCCTTACAGATATGGCTAAACTGAAACTGGAATACATCTGGCTCGACGGCTACACGCCAGTCGCTGGCCTCCGTGGTAAAACTAAGATCGTCGATGGCGATCCCGAGAACTTCTCGCTCGAAGACTGCCCAGAATGGGGCTTCGACGGTAGCTCGACCAAGCAGGCCGAGGGCAGCAACTCCGATTGCTTGCTCAAGCCAGTCGCGCTCTACCCGGACACGAGCCGGATCAACGGATTCGTCGTGATGACCGAAGTTATGCTCCCTGACGGGTCTCCGCATCCTTCCAATACGCGCGCCACCATCCTCGACGAAGTGGACACCTGGTTCGGCTTCGAGCAGGAATACTTCTTTTATCAACACGGTCGCCCACTCGGCTTCCCTGAGGGAGGATATCCAGCCCCTCAGGGTGGTTACTACACCGGCGTAGGTTTCGGTAACGTAGGCGACATCGCCCGCACCATTGTTGAGGAGCATCTCGATGCTTGTCTCGACGCCGGCATCAACCACGAAGGCATCAATGCCGAAGTGGCCAAGGGCCAGTGGGAATTCCAAGTCTTCGGCAAGGGCTCCAAACGTGCCGCCGATGAGATCTGGGTGGCTCGCTACCTTCTCCAACGTATCGGTGAGAAGTATGGCGTGGACATTGAGTATCACTGTAAACCACTCCTCGGCGCCTACGACGATCCAATGGATTGGAATGGCTCCGGTATGCACTGTAACTTCTCCACCAAGTATATGCGTGAAGTAGGCGGCGAAGATTACTTCAAGGCTCTCATGGACGCCTTCTCGAAGTTCCGCGAAGAACACATCGCAGTTTACGGACCGGACAACCACCTGCGTCTGACCGGCCTACACGAGACCCAATCGATCGACCAATTCTCTTGGGGAATCGCCGATCGTGGCGCTTCGATCCGCGTTCCTCACGGCTTCAAAGAAGCCGGTTGGAAAGGCTACCTTGAGGATCGCCGTCCAAACTCGGCGGGCGACCCTTATGCGATCGCTTCCCGCGTGCTTCAGACCATCGCGACGGTTCCGAACAGCTAAGGCGGTTTCTCGTCTTCTAGGATTTTCGACCACCTCGCTGCGGCGGGGTGGTTTTTTTCGGTCGCGCTGGAAGGGGTGATGGCGATTCTTGGGAGCGAACATGGCAGTGAAATCGCCCCAATCCTTCGCCACCTCGATCGATTAATTGATCGCCGTTTTGCTGGCGGGCTGGTCGGGCTTTGAGTTCTATCACGCTCCTGAAGTTCGCGAGCAGCTGCTGTGGGGCGGATTCTGTTTCTTCAACGTGTTATTTATTTCCTTCCTGAAGGTTTGGTTTTGGCTAGAGATGCACAGTAATCGCGTGCTGCGGGAATTGAAGCGAGTGGAGTTGCTTTTGGAGTATCACTCTCGGTCCGTGTCTTAGTTCTCCGGACTGTCCGCCAACAAAAAGCCCGGACTGAAATGGTCCGGGCTTTGTTGTGAATTGTTTGGGTGAAGCTCTATTCGAGGATCATTTGTTTCACCGTTTGACCAGCTGGAACCATGGGCATCACGTGTTCGGTGAATGGCACAATCACGTCGAGCACGTAGGGCCCGTCATGGTCGAGCATCTCTTGGATGGCCTCCCGCAATTCCTCGCGTTTGATCACCCGGCGACCTTTGACCCCGTAGCCATCAGCGATCTTAACGAAATCGGGATAGAGGCCATCGGGATTTTCCGGGCTACCAATGTTGTCCTTATCGCCGAGAATGGTGTCGCCACGGATACCGTCATAGAAACGGTCCTCCCATTGGACGACCATGCCGAGATGCTGGTTGTTGAGAATAAGCGCTTTGGCGTTGATCTTTTCGATCTTCGCGGTGGCGAGTTCCTGGATGTTCATGGCGAACGAACCATCTCCATCGATGTCGATGACCTGCTTGTCCGGTGCGGCCACTTTGGCTCCGAGCGCGGCAGGATAACCGAATCCCATGGCACCGAGGCCGAGGGAACTGATGTAACGACGGGGCTCGTCAAAGCGGTAGAACTGAGCAGCCCACATCTGGTGCTGGCCAACGCCAGTCGTGATGATGGCATCGCCCTTGGTTTGCTCGTAAAGGACTTGGATGGCCTCTTGCGAAGTGATTTGCGGCCCGGCCTTGAAGGAAAACGGATGTTCACGTTTCCAAGTTTGGACTTGGGTGTGCCACGCTTCCGTCGCTGGCGGAGTGAATTTATTGCTCGCGATCAGTTCGTTCAGGCGGCCCAAGGCAAACTTGATATCGGAGACGATCGGGAAGGCGACCTGCTTGTTCTTGTTGTGCTCCGAAGCATCGATGTCGATGTGCACGATCGTAGCCTTTTCGGCGAATTTATCGACGTTTCCGGTGATGCGATCATCGAAGCGGGCTCCGAGGCAGAGAACGAGATCGGCCTGATCGACGGCCCAGTTGCCGTATGCGGCACCGTGCATGCCAAACCAGTGGAGTGAGAGGTCGTCGGTCTCTGGAAATGCACCGATTCCCATCAGCGTGGTAGAGACGGGGATATTGGCCGCACGGGCGAAATCGCGCAGCTCTTGGCAACCGTCGGCCGAGATGATACCACCACCAGCATAGATGATGGGGCGTTCTGCGCCGGCGATGAGTTCGAGAACGTTTTTCAGTTCATCATCATTTGCTTTGGGAATTTCGCTAATCGTGGGATTGGCGAATGTGACGGTGGCTGGGAAAACGGGGCAAAGGCGCGCCTGTTGGACATCCTTGGGGACATCAATGACGACTGGGCCAGGACGGCCGGTTCGAGCGAGGTGAAAAGCTTCCTTGATGATGCGCGGTAATTCAGCGGCATCCATCACGAGGTAGGAATGCTTCACGATCGGTAGCGTCATGCCGTAAAAATCGGTCTCTTGGAAAGCCGCCTTGCCAATGAACTTCGAGTAGACCTGCCCGGTGATCGAAACCAACGGAATTGAATCCATGTAAGCATCGGCGATAGCCGAAACGAGATTGGTGGCCCCGGGACCGCTGGTTGCCATGCAAACGCCAACATCACCTTTGACCCGAGCGTAACCTTCGGCCGCAAATGAGCCGCCTTGTTCGTGGCGAGGCAGGATGGTGCGGATCTTGTCGGTGCGCGCGAGGGCTTGATGCAGTTCCTGGGATGCGCCGCCGGGGTAGGCGAAGATCACGTCGACACCTTCACGAATGAGGCTTTCCACGACGACATCGGCGCCGTTCATTTCGGGCCCGATTTCGGGAGCTGGGAAGTCACTGGGTGCGTTAGAGGCTTTCATGGCGGGTCGTTTGTTGGACAAAAGGGATTCGATAAAAACTTACCCGTTTGGGCACTGGCAAGCGTGTAACGCGCCACCGAAACAAGCAAACGAGCCCTGCGATCTATACGGCAACGATGTAGTCTGGCTGTGCCGACCCGCAAAATATCTAGTATCTGGAGTTCGCGGAGGCGAGAAGGCGGCGTTCGGGAGAGGCAAGCAAAGTCAACGTCGCTGGGTTGAGGGCAGGGCTCGCGGCCTTCATCGGAGGTGATTCTGGGTAATCCTAGCCTTAGCTCGGATTCCGATTCTTCCAGAGCGGTGGCAACCACTTTCAAATGCTGGGCCAATATTTCAAATTGGCGCCGCTTCTTGGGGAGGTGAAACCATGGTCTCAGGGCTGAATTGCCCTTCCCCTAGCGGTTTCACGGATCCGTCTTCAATGGGAAAGTCAGTCAGGGATAACGCGAACTTCGCCGGCGTGTATTTCCGATACGAGTAGAAGGTTGGGAAACCCATATCTTTGAGGCTCCCGGTCGGACCACTGCTCTGGGTCGGATTATGAATAGTGAAGGGGTTGACCGGCTGAGCTCGAAGCGATGAACCACATATTCCGGCGGTCAAGACGGCCAAAGCCACGGAGGGAAGCAGCTTTTAATTATGTAAACTCATAACAAAACAAGCCTTTGGGTAATCACCCCGGGACGCGCGCGCGGGCACTTTTGAGATTGGTTTGTTATCGATGAGGATCAGGCTCCGATCGTGATTCGTATACTTTTTATTGGTGATATAGTCGGCCGTCCCGGTCGGGATAAAATAGCAACTTGGGTCGCTCGATTGCGTCAAAAGCACAATTTGGACTTCATTATAGCCAATGGAGAAAATGCCGCCGCTGGCGCCGGGATCACCGGATCGATCGCCCGCACGCTGCTGGAACAAGGCATCGACGCGATCACTTTGGGGGATCACGTGTGGGATCAGAGGGGCTGGGAGCACGAAATCGATGAATTCGAGCGGGTGTGCCGTCCGGCAAATCTGCCCGCGTCATCCCCTGGAAAGGATCATGTGATATTGAAAAAAGGAAATTTCCGATTGGCGGTATTCACCGTGCTGGGGCGGACGTTTGTGAATATGAAGGGGGAATGCCCGTTTCTCGCGGCCGATGTGATGCTGGCCAAAACGGTGGGGGCCAACGGCGCCGACGCCGCTTTGGTTGAGATTCACGCGGAGGCGACCTCGGAAAAAATTGCTCTCGGTTGGCACTTGGATGGCCGAGCGGCTGCGGTGCTGGGCACCCACACCCATGTGCCCACGGCGGATGCGGAGGTGCGGCCTAAAGGCACCGCGTTCATTACCGATGTCGGAATGACCGGTCCTTACCATGGTGTCTTAGGCCGCGAAGTAGAACCCGTTGTGAGCCGTTTTTTGGACGGAATGCCTCGCCGTTTCGCCGTCGCATCCGAAGACGTGCGATTGAGCGGCGCCCTCGTCGACTACGATCCCGAATCGAAGAAAGCGACGCGCTGCGAACTACTCGTCGTGAAGTAGTTCAAGGCGACGTCTACTGAACGATTACATTGCCCCAATACGCCCAATCGAAAGCTTCATTGGGACCGGGACGGGTCGAGAAACGGATCTGAGTTGGGCGAGGAGAGGGCAATGGCAAAGAGATAGACAGTTTGCCTCGATCCGCGGGTTCTCCGAATGGATCAGCAAACCGTTCGAATAGCTGGGATTCGTCTCCTGCGGCATCGCGTGTCCATATTTGAAAACTCACGCCGTCGGAGTGTTCATGTGGTTTTTGGTAGACCTCTTCCTGCAATCCGAATTCGGCGAATACCTCGGTCGCATCCTCCGCTATGTCGACCCAAAAATCGTTGTCCGGGTGTGAGATCATGACGAATCTATCGGATTCGAACTTAATACCCATTCCGAATTTTGAACGATAGTGGCTCGGAGTGGGATGGATTTGAAAGAATATGCTTTCTGATTGATTCGTCGTTACGGCAGACTTTTTACTACCGGGGATAATCGGATCGGTGTTAGGGACCGGTAAGGGGATTTCGGATCCCGCCGGACGTTCTAGTTGTTGGTGGTCGTTGGGATGATTTACCATGTGAGCCATCAACCGGTATCGGAGTTTTCTGCCAACTCGCAAATCCGAATTCCCATCTGTGAGTAGCACCGGCGACTCGAGATCAAACTGAGCCGTCAGGGCCGCTATCAGGTCCGTGTTTCCCCGATAATCAGCCGTTATTAATAATCCTGAAACAGGCACGTCTTTCCATTTCTCCAAAAGTTCCTCGAAGGCATCCGGATCGCGGGTGAATGGGTCTCGAATCATCAAGCACCGTCGTTCCATATAGTAGGCAATACTGGGCGACCAACTTTCTCCCAAAACCACGACTGCTTCGTCGGCAGGAAAAGTATCGCGAATAAAGAGCTCCATTCGCTCTCCACCGTTGCTGTTCAGAAATTGGGAGGGGGCGTATTTCTCGAAATACCCGTTGAGTTGAATTCCGCTCACCGCGAGCACCACCAACGGAGCCATAATTCGGGCTGGGAGACCTTGTCCGAATTCTCTGACGAAGCACCCGATTGCCAGCAATGGGATCAAGGCCATGGCGTAAAAGTAGTAGTCGTGAATCTGATACAGTCCGGGGAAGGTGAGCCAAACGGCAATCGACCATAGGAAAATAATTAAGATCATGGGCGATTTCCGCATGACGGCCGCGGCCAGTCCACCGAGCCCCAAAATTGCGAAGATCCAGCCGGGAAACAGAGCGAAGCTGAAGTTTTGGATGAGACTTTCCCAAACGGAGAAATCTATGCGATCACTCCATGATCCGAGGTTGAAATCACGTAAGTTTTCGGAAGTCAGAAAAAGGCCGTCCGGTGATTGCCGCTTGATGCGATCAGCTGTGGCGACCCACCAAATTCCAGCCAAAATGGGTGGAATGGCACTGATAGCTGCCCAGCTTAAATTTCGGTTGGCTTGCTCGGCCCCCAACGTGCGTCGAATTTTCAGGAACCACCAAATTCCGCCGACTAGAGCACCGATTCCCCAAACCATAAAGGTCGTTACTTTAACCACCGCGGCCAGACTGCCGCAAATGAAGGTAAGCAACCACCACCCCCAGTGGGCCGACCTACTCAGACGGATAAATCCGTAGAGAAACCACAGGCTAAAACAGAGAGCGGTCGATTCGATTAAAATGGCTCGCGTAAAATAGATAAAAACCGGTGCGGTTAGCACGAGCACCAGAACGTAATTAATTTGTTCTGGTTGAAATCGAATTTCTCGTAACAGGAGGACGATCGCGGGTAGGCAGAGGTAGAAACAGAAAATTGAGACCACTCGGCCGCTTAACGCCGTCGTTAGATCGAATTGCTGGCCCAACCACGCAGCAGTCCATTGGTAGAGAGGGAACTCCATGGGAATCGACCATGGGGGCCCAAATAACGGCGTTGGATATGCCAACGAGTAATCCTGATCTTTCTGAATGAACTTAATACTCAATCCGGTCTGGGCCTGACGAAACTCGTGTCCGGCCAGAAACCCCGATTCGATATTCTTGGTGGTCAGAATGACGTGTAGAATGAGCGCGATCGCGACGAGAACGAACGAAGCGTGCCGTATTCCAAAACGATGTTTCTTCAGAGCGGATTGATTGAGTGCAGGTGCGGACAAAATGGGGTGGGTATCGTGCTATCTAGCGGATCTCAACCGATTGCCAGTAAGCCCAATCGAAATTGTAGTTTTGTCGGGATCGGGTGCTTAGTATTACTTCGGATAGATCTGTAGGTAAGTCGATTACGAATTCACCGCCGGATTGATGTTCTGGAATGTGGGCTGGGTCTAAAAGATGTTGAGCCAGCTCGAACTCTTGGCCCGTTGAGTCTATTCCGCGCACCGTGAATATGACCCCGTCCGAGTCGTCGACGGCATTATACGATCCGCTATCCATGCCAATTTGATAACTCACGGTTGACGCTCCCGCGGGAAGGCGAATCCACATATCCGAATCTGGGTGGGCTCCCAGCACTGTGCTGCCGTTGTGGTGGCTTGCTCCGAGCCCAAACATACACCGATATTGGTAAGGCGCGGGAACGATCGGAAAGAACTGCAGTTGAGCTTGCAGGCTCGTAACCGCTTGAATTGACCCATCGGCAATGATGGGTTCGGCGACAGGCGGAGGCGGTGGAGCATCGGGGACTCCGATGATTTCAACCCCAGAGTAATCCATATTCTCGGCCAATCGGATCAGAGTCGGGGAGCGGAGGCTTTTCGCTAGGTAGACGTCGCTATTCGAGTGAGTCACCGAAGGGTCCGACTCTAAGCCCAGACTTTGGGTAATCAGGTTGATCGCGTCTGGATTTCGTTCTTGGGGGACGGTTACGACCAAGGCCGAAACTTCCGTCTCTTCAAGATTCGCCAGATGCATCACCAATTTCTCGTTCGAATTCTCTACATCTTGCCGAATCATGATGCCGCGGCGTTGGGTGTAATAGGGGACGACTGGGGCCCAGTCTTGCCCCATAACTACGATGGCACTGTTAAGCGGCAGCATATCTTTCATGAAGTTGTTCAAGCCTGTCCCGCCGTTACTAACTAAGTTTTGATAGGGCCAATAGTTACGATGGTAGCTGGCCGCCTGACTTATTAGGATACCGGTGAGTCCGACGACCGAAACCCACTTCATGATGCGATGATGCAGCCATTGATCGAGGATGACTCCCAGGGCGCACACTGGCAGCACCGCCACCGCATAGAAATAGTAATCGTGACGATGATACAAAACCGGGAAAAGCATCAAGGTCGCCCCAAACCAAAGCACCAGGATCATCGATTTTTTACCCGCTTGTCTAAACGTGAACATACCTCCTGCGATTACCAGTAGCAGGGTCCACCAGGGTAGGGTTCCTTTGCTCATTTCCCGAGCCAGGGAGTTCAGTGATTCTCCGCCCACTCGGTCTTGCCATCCGCCAAAGTTAACACCCGAAAGAGCCGACGAGACCAGATTGGATCCACCCGGGGATAGCGCCTTGATCGCGTCAGTAAAGTGCAACCAGCCGAGGATACTGCATCCGGGAACACTGGCCACCAATACACCCCAGCCAACGGTCTTCGACAGAGCGCGAATACCGCCAATTTTCCATTCCCGCCAACTCCAGCAGAGCCCGATGATCGCAGCTGCGGCGCACCACGGAATGAAGGTGGTGACTTTCACCAGGATCGCGATCCCTCCGGCTAGAGCCGCCGTCACCGTCCACCCGAGATTGGGGTGGCGACACATGCGATCGAAGAGCCACAGAAACCAAATACTGGCCATCAATGCCATTGATTCGATCAACACCGTCCGAGCATAGAAAACGTAAACCGGTGTGAGTAGGATCAGAGCGAGACACAACCGACTCGATCCGAGGGATAATCTCCACCTTCGCAAAAGGAGATAGATCGCCGGTAAAGTCAGATAGAAACAAGCGAGCGATACAAAACGGGCGCCGAAAGGAATCGTCCAACTGGTAAGATTTGAAACTCCCGCCACCGTCCATTGATACAACGGGAACTCCATGGGAATGGACCAGGGTGGGCCGAACAATGGAGTAGGGTATGCCAACGAGAAATCGTCATCACGTTGGATGAAAAGAATGCTCAGTGCCGTCTGGGTTTGGCGAAATTCATGACCTGCCAAATTGCCCATGCCCAGATGGTGCGTTGCGACCAACAGGTTCACGGTCAGCGCCAACCAGAAAAAGGCCTTGATGGCTCGCTGACGAAAAATCGACGTCAAATTTGCTTCCGTCTGATCAGCTTTCGGCAGCAAGGGTGGCCTCCGTGAAAACACCTATGTTGCGGAAGCGTTGGTAGCGGGATTCAACCAGTTGCTCCGGGGTGAGCCCCTTCAAGTCATCTAGGTGTTTTTGGAGCGCCGTTCGGAGAAATTCGGTGGTCTTCTTGGCGTCGTGGTGGGCGCCGCCAAAGGGTTCGGCAATCACTTCATCCACAATGCCAAATTTATCTAATGAGACGGAATCGAGTTTCAGCGCGGCCGATGCTTGCGGTGCGGCCGCTGCGTCGCGCCAGAGAATGGCGGCGCAACCTTCCGGCGTAATCACTGAGTAGTAACTGTTCTCCATCATGAGCACTCGATTGGTCACCCCGATACCTAACGCGCCGCCAGATCCACCTTCGCCAATGATCACCGCGATGGACGGCACTTTCAGCATCGCCATTTCTCGTAGGTTGACGGCGATCGCTTCGGATACATGCCGCTCTTCCGAGCCGATTCCGGGATAGGCACCTTGAGTGTCGATAAAGGAGAGGACGGGGATATTAAATTTCTCCGCGAGCTTCATTAAGCGCAGCGCTTTACGATACCCTTCTGGTTGAGGGAGCCCGAAATTGCGGGCGATTTTTTCCTTGGTATCGCGCCCTTTTTGCTGGGCGATAATCATGACAGATTGCCCGCCGAAAAAGCCGGTGCCACCGATCAGGGCTTGGTCGTCATTAAATTGGCGATCGCCGTGTAGTTCTTGGAACCCGCTGATCAGACTGCCCACGTAATCGAGTGAATACGGGCGTTGCGGATGACGGGCGATCAGCACGCGCTGCCACGGCGTGAGGTTGGAGTATATACTCCGCTGAGTCGCCTCGATCTTTTCGGTAATCGCGGCGATCTCACTATCCAAGTCGAGGTTGTTTTCCATCGACTGTTGACGAAGTCCCTCGAGCTGAGCGGTCAGGTCTCGGAGGGGCTTTTCAAATTCCAGCGTGTAGGCAGGCGTATCCATTCGCGCGGAGGCTAGGCGGGGTAGTTTGGCTGTGTCAATGAGCCGAAATTGCGGCTCAGTTCGAAGTTTGAGGTCAGTTTATGCCGTCACTTTGGTCGGGAGGTGTCTTGAGTTGGTCTTTCCAGCCCAGCATTTTTGCCGCCGCGCCAAATTTTTCCGCCTCATCTTTGTTTCCTTTGTTCACCCAGATGCGGGAGAGGGTGGTATTGATAAATACATCCTCGGGATTTAGGGCATAAGCCTTTTCCGCAGCATTCAGTGCCTCATCCACCAATTTTAGATTAAGATGGATCTCCGCGCTGGCGTGCCAGGCGGCGAATGATCCGGGCGCTGCGTCGGTCGCGCGCACAATCTTGGTCCGGGCGTCCTCTTGGTCGCCCATGGTGTAATCGAAGGTCGCTTCCTCGATCAGAGTCTGGAGTTCGTCATCGTTCATGGAATAAATGGGCTTAGAGGATCAACATCGCGTCGCCGTAACTGAAAAAGCGATATTTCTCCCTGATAGCTTCGGCGTAGATTTCTTGGATCCATTCGATGCCTGTGGTGGTCCCCGGGGTCAGAAAGGCTGATACTAAACACAATAACGTGGAGCGGGGCTGGTGGAAATTGGTTATCAGCGCATCGACGCCAGCGAACCGGTATGGAGGGTAAATGAAAATATCCGCCGTTGCTGCCGCGTTAAGGGGCGTCCCATCGCTCGGTTGCTGGAAATGATGTTCAATGGCCCGGACCGATGTCGTGCCGACCGCGATGCGTCGACCGAGAGGATGTCGCAGCAGTTTCTGAGTAGCCACCGGCATCTCGTAGATTTCGTGATGAATATCGTGGTCGGTGATGAGATCTGTTTTTACGGGTCGAAATGTCCCCAGGCCAACATGGAGCGTAACTTCGGCGGATTCGATACCGCCATTTTTGATCTTCTCCAATATTTCTGGAGTGAAATGTAATCCGGCGGTGGGAGCGGCGACTGCGACTTGCCGGGAACGGTCAGCGTAGACGGTTTGGTATCGCTCGAGGTCAGAAACCCGATGATCTGAATCGGACGAGCGTTCGATATACGGCGGCAAGGGCATTTCTCCGAGTCGATTGGCGATTGCGGTGATTGTTTCGCCCGGGTTATGGGAAGTGAATTCCACCAACGCCGTGCCGTCTGGGGATTTCTTCGTCACCCGCCCGTCGAAGCCATATGAATTTGTAAAAGTAGCTCCTTCGGGCAGGCGTTTGCCCGGACGGAGCAAGCACCACCAGTGCTCATTGGCACCGTCGACCGTTTTGGGCCGGAGCAGAAAGCATTCAACCGCACCACCCGTGGGCCGTCTCGCGGTCAGTCGGGCGGGTAGCACGGATGCGTTGTTTCGAATCAACGTGTCTCCAGCGGTCAAATAGTCCGGAAGGTCGTGAAAATGTCGGTGTGAAAGGGTGTGATTTTTACGATCCACCACCAAAAGCCGTGAGGCGTCTCGGCGAGTTGCGGGAGTCTGTGCGATCAGCTCTGGAGGCAGATCGTAGTCGAAAAGATCGGTGGCGAGGGAGGACACAGTTAAAAAGGAGGCTTGCCCTACAAGGACGGAGGGTTTTCTTCCGTCAATCTTGAGACGCCGCTTTAGCTCAGTTGGTAGAGCGACTCATTCGTAATGAGTAGGTCATCGGTTCGACTCCGATAAGCGGCTCCATCCTTCGTCCCGCAGGGGCGGGGTCGCCGTGGCGACTAAAACTTCGGCTGGCAGGCCAGTTTTAAATTACAATGGAATTTAAAACTGTCCGCCATAGCCTTGGCAAAGGCGGACCGTGTCTACGATCTAGCTCTGATTGGCGAGCCAGCGAGGCGAATCCCTCAGTTCCGATCGATGTCCTCGTTCGGAAGCCGGCCCTGCAACTTCTTCTGTAGGCTCATCTTATCGATCTCGTGCCGGAGCGAGTCACCGTAGAGTAACAGCCGTTGTTCGACGTCCAATGTCTCGAGGAGGCGTTGCTTGAAAGCCGGGTTTGGGCAAAGGGTGAACGCCGCTAGATCTACAAATGCTGCCGGATCTTCCACTCCACGCAGAAATTGGGTGAATCCTTCCGGGGTCGGACCACCGAGCTGTCGGCGCAGGCTGATCAGGCGTTCGACACGGAGGCGGAGGCGTTTGCTGCGTTCACCTGACTCTTCCCGATCACTGCTCAGAGTTTGAATGCGAATAGTCCGATACGGTTCCTCACTGACGATGCTCAGGCACTCTACGCGGGTCAGGCCCTGCAGGAGGAGATTGGAGGTGCCGTCATCGTTGAGATTGCAGGCCCGCACGATACCGGCGGTGGCGATGCGTTGTCCGCGTTCTTCGGATGGGTCCGATTCGGGGTGCAGCCCAGCGACCGCAAAAATCCGATCGGTGGACAATACGTGCTTCAGCATCTGTTGGTAACGTGTCTCGAAGATATGAAGCGGCATGAGTGCCTGCGGAAAAAATGCCATGTGGGGCAGGGTCATGACTGGAAGTTGGTCGGGAACTAAGATTTCGGTCTCCACAAATCTAAGTCTTGAGGCGTGTTGTCCTGCGTAGCAAGGGTGTCATGTCAGGTGTGACACCGGTGGGCAATCGGATGCGGCAGGTGTGACACAGGTTGTGACATCATGACGCGAATATCCGGTTTGAGGTGGACGTAAGAGGCGATGTTTCATTCCTAAGTAATTGTTTTTAAAGTAAATAAATAAAATCACTCTCAGCGGCACATCGATTGCTTACTCACTCGCATGAGTCGCATTATAGGCATAGATTTAGGCACCACGAATTCCTGTATGGCCGTCATGGAGGGCGGAGAGTCCGTGGTCATTCCCAACGCAGAAGGCGCACGCACAACGCCGTCTATCGTCGCATTCACCAAAACTGGTGAACGGCTGGTCGGTCAGGCTGCTAAGCGCCAAGCCGTGACTAACCCACGCAACACGATCTTCTCCGCGAAGCGGTTGATCGGGCGAAAGTTTTCCGAATCCCAGGAAGAGGTTAAGAACCTACCTTATAAGGTGGTCGCCGGTAAAAACGGCGACGCTTACATCGAGGCCCAGGTGGGTGATAAGACGGAGCAATTCGCGCCTCAGCAAATCGCCGCCTTTGTGCTGCAGAAGCTCAAGGCCGACGCCGAGGCTTACCTCGGTAGTGCTGTCACCGAAGCCGTCATTACGGTTCCGGCTTACTTTAACGACGCTCAGCGTCAGGCCACCAAGGACGCCGGCAAGATCGCTGGCCTCGAAGTGAAGCGCATCATCAATGAGCCGACCGCTGCGTCGCTCGCTTACGGTCTCGATAAGAAGTCCGAAGAGAAGATCGCGGTTTATGACCTCGGTGGTGGCACGTTCGACGTTTCCATCCTCGAGATCGGTGACGGTGTCTTCGAAGTGAAGGCCACCAATGGCGATACTCACCTCGGTGGTGATAACTGGGATGAGGCCCTCATCAACTGGCTCGTGGATTCATTCAAGTCCGAGCAAGGCATCGACCTTCGCAGTGATCCCATGGCGCTTCAACGCCTCAAGGAAGAAGCTGAGAAAGCCAAGATTGCCCTCTCCTCAGCTCAGTCCGTCGACATCAACCTGCCGTTCATCACGGCCGACGCGAGTGGTCCGAAGCATCTGAATATTGCTTTGTCTCGCTCCAAGATGGAACAGGTCTGTGACGCGCTCTTCCAGCGCACGATCGCTCCGTTCAAGGCTTGCTTGAAAGACGCTGATCTCGCCTCCGAAGGTATCGACGAGCTTGTGCTTGTCGGTGGTATGACCCGCATGCCTAAGGTGGTTGAAATCGCCAATGAGCTTGCCGGTAAACCTCCTCATCAGGGAGTGAACCCGGACGAAGTCGTCGCAATCGGTGCCGCTATCCAAGGTGGCGTGCTGCAAGGCGATGTGCGCGATGTGCTCCTGCTCGACGTGACTCCGCTCACGCTCGGTATCGAAACCGCTGGTGGAGTCTCCACCGCAATGATCGATCGCAACACCACCATCCCTTCCAAGAAGACGCAGACCTTCTCCACCTACTCGGACAGCCAACCTTCCGTTGAAATCGTGGTGCTCCAAGGCGAGCGCCAGATGTCCAAGGACAACAAGAATCTCGGCACCTTCCGTCTTGATGGCATCCCGCCAGCACCGCGTGGCGCGCCGCAGATCGAGGTCACGTTCGACATCGATGCTAACGGTATCCTGCACGTTGCGGCCAAGGATCAAGGCACCGGCAAAGAACAGAAGATCACCATCCAAGGTTCATCCGGACTCTCTTCTGAAGAGGTCGATAAGATGACCAAGGATGCCGAGCTTCACGCCGAAGTGGATAAGAAGCAGAAGGAATCAGTCGAAACCAAGAATCAGCTCGATTCCACCATCTACCAACTCGAGAAGACCTTTAAGGAAAGCGGCGACAATTTGCCGGATGACATCAAGGCCAAGATCGAGCCCGCCATTGCCGAAGCCAAGAAAGACCTCGAGTCCGGCGACGTCGACAAGATGAAGGTGGCGATGGAGAACCTCTCCGCGGTTGGTCAGGAACTCTACGCCAAGGTCGCAGAAGCCGCCCAGGCCGCCGGCGTCGATCCCGAAGCCGCCGCTGCTGCAGCTGCCGCGGGTGTTCCTGGAGCCGAAGATGGCGACGCGCCGAAGACCGAAAAGAAGGTCGAAAGTGACGTGGTCGATGCCGACTTCGAAGTCGTCGACGAAGACGACAAGAAGAAGGACTAAATTTTTAAACACGCTGGCGGAGATCTCTTCTCGGTCAGCGTATTTTCCCCAAGCCCTCAACTCAGAGATAATTCAACCTCTCAAACCCTAAATATAAATCAATATGGCAAAATTAAGCATCAAGCCCATCGGAGATCGCGTGCTCGTGCAGCATCTCGAGGAAAAAGAACAAGTCCGTGATGGTATCATTATTCCGGACTCCGCCAAGGAAAAGCCCCAAGAGGCTAAAGTCATCGCGCTCGGCTCGGGCAAAAAGGATGACGCGGGTAAAATCGCTCCTTTCGAAGTGAAGGTCGGCGACATGGTCCTCCTCAGCCCCTATGGTGGCTCCGAGGTGAAACTCGCCGGTCAAAAATATAAACTGGTCCGCGAAGACGACATCCTCGGTGTCATCGCCTAAGCCCAACTTGCTCATCCAATCTATTAACTCCTGATTATTAAATAATATGGCAGCCAAACAACTTATCTTCGACGAGACTGCTCGTTCCAAGATCCTCAAGGGCGTCGAGCTCCTCTCTCGCGCCGTTAAAGTCACTCTCGGTCCTAAAGGCCGTAACGTCGTTATCGACAAAAAATTCGGTTCGCCGACCGTTACTAAGGACGGCGTCACCGTCGCTAAGGAAGTCGAGCTTCCTGATCCTTACGAAAACATGGGCGCCCAGATGGTTAAGGAAGTCGCTTCCAAGACTTCTGACAACGCTGGTGACGGCACCACCACCGCGACCGTGCTCGCCGAGGCCATCTACCGTGAAGGTCTCAAGAACGTCGCTGCTGGATCCAACCCGATCTTCCTCAAGCGTGGTATCGACAAAGCCGTTGAGGCTGCTGTCGCCAAGCTGCATCGTATCTCCAAGAAGGTGAACGATCGCGAAGAGATCCGCCAAGTTGCTACCGTTTCCGCCAATTGGGACATCGAGATCGGTGACATCATCGCTGACGCGATGGACAAGGTTGGCAAAGACGGCACCATCACCGTTGAAGAGGCCAAGTCCATCCAGACTTCCCTCGACGTCGTTGAAGGTATGCAGTTCGACAAGGGTTACCTCTCGCCTTACTTCACCACCAATCAAGAGAACCTCGAATCCGTCCTCGAAGACGCTTACGTTCTCATCCACGAGAAGAAGATCTCCTCCCTGCAGGAACTGCTTCCTCTCCTCCAAACCGTTTCCAAGACCAGCAAGCCCCTTCTCCTCATCGCTGAGGATATCGAAGGTGAAGCCCTCGCTGCTCTCGTGGTTAACAAGATCCGTGGCACGCTCAACGTCTGTGCCGTCAAGGCTCCAGGCTTCGGCGATCGTCGTAAAGCAATGCTCGAAGATATCGCGGTTCTCACCGGCGGAAAATGCATCACCGAAGATCTCGGTGTGAAGCTCGAGAACATCGAGCTCGCCGACCTCGGTAGCGCCAAGCGCATCGTCGTGGACAAGGAAAACACCATCATCGTCGAAGGCGCTGGTAAGGGTTCCGACATCCAAGGCCGCGTGAAGCAAATCCGCCGTCAAATCGGTGAGACGACTTCCGACTACGATCGTGAGAAGCTCCAAGAGCGCCTCGCGAAACTCGCCGGTGGTGTTGCGGTCATCAATGTTGGTGCCGCTACCGAAGCCGAGATGAAGGAAAAGAAGGCCCGCGTTGAGGATGCTCTCCACGCCACCCGCGCTGCGGTTGAAGAAGGTATCGTCCCAGGTGGCGGTGTCGCTCTCCTCCGTGTCGCTGATGCGATCAACAAGGCTGACCTCGAAGGTGACGAAAAAGTCGGTGCATCCATCGTGCGTCGTGCGATCGAAGCTCCCCTCAAGCAACTCTGCTTCAACGCAGGTGTTGATGGCGGTGTGGTTGTGCAAACCGTGCTGAAGAGCAAAGGTGGCAACGGCTACAATGTCGCCACCGACAAATACGAAGATCTGATCAAAGCTGGTGTTGTCGATCCTACCAAGGTGACTCGCACTGCGTTGCAAAACGCTGCTTCGATCTCCGGATTGCTCCTCACTACTGAGTGTATGATCACCGAGATTCCTGAGAAGAACGAAGCTCCTGCTGGTGGCCACGACCACGGCGGCGGAGGCATGGGCGGTATGGGCGGCTTCTAAGCACCCTGTTCTACTCGAATCCAAAAACTCTCAGTCCCGTCCCGCTCCCGCGGGGCGGGGCTTTTTTTGCGCCAAAAAAAATCGTTAAATTATTTAATATCAGATAGATAAAAACGTAAGTAACCATAATGGTTACTTACGCCGAGGCAGAATTTAGGAGTTGAGTGATGGGAAACCGGTTCTGGAGCTACTGGATTCCCACCATGCCGGCGATGGATTTGAAGAGGGTGGCGGAGTCGTAGCCGATGCCGTCTTTAAAGACGGTTTCGGTTTTGCGAAGGTCGGCGATGATTTCGTCGGGGTTGCCGTTTACGATGATGAGTTCGGCTGCTTTACCGACTTCAATACTGCCGGTTTGTTCGGCGATACTGAGGAGTTGAGCACCGTTGCTGGTGGCACATTTGATCGCATCGATGGGGGAGAGGCCGACTTCGACCAGGAGTTCGATGGCGCGCCAGCTGCCGTAACCGGCGAGGAATCCACCGTAGCCGGTGGGGTCGGTGCCCACGACGAGGAGACCGCCGCGGGTGAATGTTTCGAAGATCGCGAGCGTGGAGGTGATCGCCACGTTTTCGTCAATGAGGTGTTGAATCACCTGAGTTACTTCCTTCGATTTGGGATTAACCTCGGCGATGGAATCGTAGATTTTACCGATGTTGGCGGGCTCATCTGGCATGCGACCGGCCACCCAATCGGAAGCGGCCAGGAATCCATGTTCCAGGTTGTCGATGCCCATGGCGGCGGCTTCCCGATAACTGACCCGGCCGATGTGACCCGTCACTTGAAGTCCGTTGGCGTGCGCGATCTTGATTGCGGTATCCATTTCGGCGGCGGGTAGACTGACGTAGAGCTTGATCGAGGTGAATCCCTCCTCCGCCCAGTAGTTGATCATGCGCGCGGCGTCGGCTGGGCTTTTCACGCCGTGGAGTTGCGGGATACCGGTGCCAATCCCGTCTACGTAGGGAGCCGTGAGGTGATAGTCAGGACCAATGTCTTCTCCACGTTCGATCCGGTCACGCAGTTCCAGATCAGTGTAGGGTTCGAGACTTCCAGTGGTGCGAGCGGTGGTGACACCGGCGGCGAGATACATCCGAGGAAAGGAGTATTCCATTTGGTTCATGTGGAACGGACCATCGACCATGGAACTGTAGAAACTGTGTTTATGGACCATGACGAGCCCGGGCATCACCGTCTTGCCATCGAGGTCGTGCATCACGGCATCCGATGGGATTTTGGGCGACTTACCCATGGCAGTGATACGGCCGTCGCGTAGAACGATGGTTTGGCCTTCGCGGGCCGGGTTACCGAGTCCGTCAATTATTCGGGCGTTGGTTAGCGCGACGACGGGATCGGTGAATTTAACACTGGGATCGTCCGGCAGGTTTTCGGCGGCTCGCGCGCTAACGGTGAGTGCCAGCAGGACGAGTAGAAGAAGGCGCGATGCTTTCATGGGACTTGATTCAAATTCGTGCGACTGCTCGAGTGATTTCGAGGGGGATCTCCGTCGGAGCGATCCAGCCGCATTCGGGGTAGGAGATAAGACGTTCGATTTCGCCAGTTAGCTGAGTGGTCAGATCTTCGCGTTTTTCCGCAAAAACAGCCTGGTCGGTGAGGAGATCGGATTCGGGTGGAGCGTTTTGAGTGGAAATATCATCCGCTTCTTTGGCCCATGTTTGCATAATACGCCTTTGGCGAAAAGGCGTCGCGACCAATATCGCGGAGTCAACCTGCCACTCAGCTTGCTTCATCAACTCAAGGGAGAACCGGATGTTGTCACCGGTATTGGTCGATAGCGATTCGATGATGAGTTGGTCCCGGGGAAAATCTGGAATCCGTTCGAAGAGAGCCTGTGCGAAGGCTTCAGCTTCCGGCATGTTTAAATCCGCCGAGCCGGCACCGCCGCCGCCGGTGAACAGCATTAGGGGAGCGAGGCCTGCTCGCCAGATCTCGGCGCAGTGATACGCGACCCGAAGATCGAAGTGACCAAACCCGATTATCAAATCTGCCGGTTGCAGAGGATTCGGGTTTCGAGCGGAGAGGAATTGATAAACAGATTCGGCGGGGCTGATAGGCATATCCTTCATCGGATTAAGTCGACTCGGGAGGATAAAGGCGAGACCTCAGCCGGTTTACGCTTTCCACCAGGCGACAACCTCGGTTCGTTGAAGGTTTATGGAGGTTATCTTTCTCGGCACCGGCACTTCTCAAGGCGTTCCCATGATCGCCTGCGATTGCGCGGTCTGCACGTCGGAGGATCCGCGGGACAAGCGATCACGTTGCTGCATTCATGTGGTGATGGATGGCTTACACATCCAGGTCGATGCGTCGTCGGAGTTTCGCCTGCGGTGTGTGGCGGAGAAGGTGAACTGGATCGACTTGTTCATCCTGACTCACGGTCACGCGGACCATATCACGGGCATGGATGACCTACGTCGTTTTTGTGACATGCGTGGCGGTGAGGCCTTACAGGTTTATTCGACCGACGAGGGTATCAGTCGCGTGCTTTCGATCTATCCTTACGCCATTATGGAAAGGTCAGTGGTGAAGGGTTATGCGGCATTCAAACTCGAACTGATGCCCACTAAGTTGGAGTTGGAGCAAGGGACGATTGAGTCGACCCTGTTACCGCACGGTGGAGTCAATACGCTCGGACTGGTGTTTACGGAGCGTAGTTCGGGCAAGAAATTCACCTACTACACCGATTGTAAACGGGTGCCTCGAGAAGCGGTCGAATTGGCCCGAGGATCTGACGCGGTCGTTCTCGATGGACTGCGACCAACACCGCATCCGTCTCACATGACAATCGGCGAAGCGACCGACGTGGCAGCGGAAATTGGTGCACCAGTGAGTTACCTTACGCATCTGACCCACCTGACTTCACACGTGGAAGTAGAGGCAGGATTACCGGAATCGGTGCGAGTGGCTTACGACGGTCACCGACTTACGCTTTAGCAGTGTGTGTGCGAGAAGCGTGCCTGCGAGAATTCGAGAATGGGACGCGTAGGATGTCGGGCGTAAAGGGCCAGATGACAGATGATGCAGAACACTATTGGGCTTACTGAATGGCGCGCTCGGCGAGCACTCCCTACCTAAATTTCTTCTATCGATGCGTGCTAGTTGGTAGGGCTGTTTCGCCGAAACCGCCGTTTCATCCAGGATCCTCGTAGGACCGAATAAGGACGATTCCACCAGTTCAAAATCGGTTGGGCGAAACTCTTCATACCTCCCCCAGCTATTAAGCTCCAAATGCAGGCCTACCGTTCGGTATCTCTTGTCACCTCGCACTTTATGCCCGACATGATATCTCCTTGAAGATTCGTTCTAGGGCTTGGTGGCCCCGATTCGTTTTTCGAGGAGCTCGACTTGGGCGGGCTCCAGGTAAGTCACGGCATCTTCCCATTCGAAGCTCAGCGCATGGGGAGAACGAGCTTGCACGACAAGTGAGTAGAGGGTGCCAAATTGCCCATCGCTTAACACCAGTTCAATTCGCGCCTCATCGGTGAGTAGCGACTCGGTTCCAGCCGCGTGATTGATGATCTGCTGAAGCTGATTGTTTTGAGCTGGAGTCAGCTGTGCTTCACGCAGGCTTTTTACTGCGGCACTCATTTCGGCCAGACGGGTTTGTCGTTGGGCGCGACGTTCGTCGGCCGAAATATTTTCGTTCCGGCCCCGATTGGTTTGGAGCGATCTTTGCAGCTTTTGGATAGCTGATTTGAGATCGGTAGACGCCTTGGGCGTTAGTCCTAGTTCCTTGACCGTATCGGCGTCGTTGAGCGCTTGGAGAGCTGGAGTGCTCTGTCCGCCACGACCTCCTCCACCGGGAGGTCCTTGGGGGCGTCCGGGGCCACCGCCGCGCCGAACGAAATCGCGCGAAGGTTCACCGCGCCAATAGCGGGGGATGAATGGGAAGTTGGGTGTGATCACGTAGTAGTAGGTGCCTTCTGGATACTCGGGGGTGATTCCCGTGCGGCCGTTGGCCTGATCGAGGTCTCCGAGCCCGGCGACGTATTCGTAGTCTTGCACAAACGTGCCAGTGTAGGAACCGCCCGGACCATCCGGCCGCGTGCCTGATTTGACCCGATAACTTGAGGTGAGGGGACGTAGGCCACTGTTGGTGTTATCTGCTTCTCCATACGACCAATGGGAATAAACGGGGAAGCCGTCTGCCGCATACCCGATCAGAGTGAAGTCTTTACTCGAGCCAAGGGTTTCGAGCAGTCCGCTTGGCATGCCGTGATAGTGGTATTTCCCCGTGGGTTGAACGTGAGCGTGGTTTCCGTCGACCCCGAGGTCGACGTGATGACCGAGAGCTTCGTAGCGCCAGTCGGAGTTACGATCGTCCTCCCACCATTCGGCCGCGTTGGGTTCGAGCAGAATGCCGTTGATCGCGATGCCGAAGGCGGCGAGTTCGACCTCCCGCCAACCTTCGGTAATTTGGGGATCCGACGGAACGCGATGACTATAGTCCTGCGGCGTAATGATGTTGGGGTTTGACGGATTGGGGAATCGACCGTGACGATGATTCGGTAGGGCGTCGCCGGAGATGGTGCGGTATCCGTCGGCTATTTTGATCGATACAGTGGTAGGCAATGCCGGCATGTCATTCCCGGCCTTATGCGCCCCATCATGGGCGAACAGGGGGACCGAACAAGACAGCGATAAAAGTAAGTGGAAACGCTTCAAATATTATTGGTTGCGCCGACGTCGTTGAGCGCGGGCTTCGAAGATGGGTAAATCTGCCACGCGGTCAGACAGTTGAGCGGCGAGTTCGGCCAATTTCTCGGGTTCACTGGCGGCTAAGTCAGTCGATTCGGTCGGATCACTATCGATCCGGTAGAGCTCGGTTGTTATTCCGTTCTCAACCAACTTCCACTCGGAAGTGATGAAGACATATTGGTGATTTCCGATAATGATGGGATCGCGCTGAACGGTTCCCTCCCCGGCGAATACGGAGCGAAGGTCGATGCCATCGGATTCAGGAATTGCGGCGGCGGGCACACCGGCGGCCGTCAGTAACGTGGGCATCAAATCCATCACGGCGGAGAGTTGAGCGGTGTGGGTTCCGATATTTGTTACACCCGGCCAGTTGATTACGAACGGCGCTCGGATACCGCCTTCGTAGAGCGTGTTTTTCATGCCCCGGAAATCACCGATATCGGAAAAACGTATCCCGCCGTTATCGGAGAAAAAGATCACGATAGTATTGTCCGCTTCACCTGAATCGGTGATGGCTGCCAGCAGCTTGCCGACCGCGTCATCGAACTCGGCTATCATGGCGCCATAGGTCGGCGCGGACGGCCCCGTAAGGTGGCTGAATTTCGCCACGGTTTCGGCTGGGGCCTGAATGGGTGAATGGGGAGCGTGCGGGGCAAAAAACAGGAAGAGTGGATCTTCGGTTTCACGAATCAGTTTGGCGCCTTCGGAGGCTTGGAGACGGGTGATGTAACCGGTCTCATCGGCGACTTCATCGTTACGCCACCAGTCTCTGGTTCCTTGTGATCCTTCATGAGTGAAGTAATCCAGACCGGTTTGGTAGCTGCCGTAAAATTGATCAAATCCGCGGTAGTGTGGTCTTTGCTCCGGATTGTTCGCCCCACCGAGATGCCATTTCCCAATCATCGCAGTATGGTAGCCATGGGCTTGCAAAACCTGAGGCAGAAGAGGGGCATCAACAGGCAGTCCCGGATCACTCGGTCGAACCGGGGCCGGAATTCCGAGTCGGTGAGGCAAGAGTCCGGATAACACCGAGGCACGGGTTGGACTGCAGGAGGGGAAGACGTAGAAGCGTTCTAGTTCCAACCCAGAAGCAGTTAGTCCGTCCAAATGGGGAGTCGGCACGTCGCCATCATGGAATCCGACGTCCCCCCATCCCATATCATCCGCCATGATTATGACGATATTGGGTGGTGGTTGGGCCAATCCGATCAGGGGGAAAATGATAACGAGGGTGCGGAGCAGACGGAGGAGCATGGGGGAGAAGACGCTGAGGGTTCAGAAATGTTACGTCCGAGCGGTCGCTATTTATGAAGACGGTATGGAGGGGCGACAGGGTTAACTTCTACCCTTAATTGAATAGACAAATTAACTTAAGTAAGTTTACTAAGATAATCTAATTAACCCCTCAGATTCCCGCTATTATGGCCCGTATTTATAACGACATTACCGAGACCATCGGAAACACCCCGTTGGTTCGTCTTAATCGCACAGCTAAAAAGCATGGTGCAGCAGCTGATATTCTCCTGAAGTTGGAGTTCTTTAACCCGCTTGCGTCCGTGAAGGATCGCATCGGTTTCGCGATGATCGATGATGGTTTGAAAAGTGGTAAGATTACGGCCGACTCTGTCATTATTGAGCCGACTTCGGGTAACACCGGTATAGCGCTCGCCTTCGTGGCAGCGGCCAAAGGCTTGAAATTGGTGCTCACCATGCCCGAGACGATGAGCATGGAGCGCCGTAAGTTGCTCAAAGTTCTCGGAGCTCGCGTCGTGTTGACCGAAGGCCCCAAGGGCATGAAGGGCGCGATCGCCAAGGCTGAGGAACTCGCCGCTGAGATCCCTAATTCAGTCATTCTGCAACAGTTCTCAAATCCCGCGAATCCTGAGATTCACCGTAAAACCACCGCGGAAGAGATTTGGGCGGATACCGACGGCAAAGTTGACTTCGTCGTGGCAGGTATTGGCACGGGCGGAACGATCACCGGTGTCGGTGAGGTGCTGAAAGCCAAGAATCCCAACATTAAGATTATCGCCGTAGAGCCGGCCAAGTCTGCGATTCTTTCGGGTGGTCAACCCGGCCCTCACAAGCTCCAAGGCATTGGTGCTGGATTCATTCCTGAGGTGCTGAATACCGACATTTACGATGAAGTCATCGCAGTGGACGAGGCCGACTCCGGACCGATTGCCAAGGAAGTGAACACGCTCGATGGGGTGCCGATCGGCATCTCTTCCGGCGCTATCACCGCGGCTGCCATCGAACTTGCCAAACGTCCGGAGAACGCGGGCAAGCAGATCGTTGCGATTATCCCTTCCAGCTCTGAGCGCTACCTGTCGACCTGGCTCTTCGCCGATGTCGATCCGGAGAGTGATTCGATCGAAGATCTTAAATAATTCTGATCCAGTTTTAGGCTTCCCCGGTAGCAGCAATGCCGAAGGGGCGACCTAACCCCAAGCCGGTCCCGGCTTTCGTTCAGCAATGAACGGGAGCCGGGACTTTGGTTTTCAGGCAGGAAGAGTAGCGCGCGGTTGCTTTAAGCGGGTGGGCGATTTTGGGTTTGATGGTATGCCTGCCGACGAGCCGTCACTCTCTACTGATTTTCACGCTGCTCACGTTGAGCGACTGGCGGCCAGCTATGGAAAATGGACGGGGCGAGAGCTGATCGAATCGACTCCGGGTAAGCGTTTGGCTGAGGCGATTTATCATTCTCCGGCGGTGATCTTGTCGCACAATACCGCAGCTGACCCGTTGTTTAATTACGCGAATCTGGCGGGATTGAATCTCTTTGAGATGGATTGGGCTACGGCGATGCAGACGCCTTCCCGAACCTCAGCTGAGCCCGTCAATCAAGACGAGCGTGCGCGCTTGATGAAGTCCGTCACCGAACGCGGATTTATTGACGATTACCGTGGAGTGCGAATCTCGGCGACAGGACGGCGGTTTCTCATCGAACGCGCGACGGTCTGGAATGTGCTCGATTCATCCGAGCAATTGATCGGACAGGCGGCGACTTTTGATGAGTGGATTCCCCTTTGAGGCCTAGCGTTTAAAGCCCGTTTAGAACGGCCAGATCTTCGGCACGAAGATGACCGCCATGGTGAAGCAGAGCAGGTTGAGCGGAATGCCGATTTTGAAGAAGTCGGTAAATCGGTAGCCACCCACACCGTAGACATAGGTGTTGGTCTGGTAGCCGATCGGAGTGGAAAACGCGGCTGAGGCGGCGAACATCACCGCCACAATAAACGGCCTGGGATCGACGCCCAATTCGGCGGCGACCTGCAGTGCGATAGGCGCCATCAACGCGGCGATCGCGACATTCGATAAGATTTCGGTCAGCACCATCGTGGTGAGGTAGATGATGGCGAGAGCAATCAATGCCCGGTGTTCGCTGGCGGACAGGGCGTTAATACCGTCCACGAGTCCGGTCGCCAGCAGAGCGGCGGCTCCGGTCGATTCCAGGGCCATTCCCATCGCGAGCATGCCTAAGATGAGAAAGATCAAGTTCCACTCCACCGAGGCATAGGCCTCCTTCGAAGTAAGGACCTTGGACAACATCAGCACGACCACGCCGCAAACCGATGCGATTTCGATGGGCAAGATACGCAAGGCGGCGCAGGTAATCACCCCGGCTATGACACCGATAACGAGGGCAATCTTCCCGGTTGGTGATTTGGTGGGTGTGCGGGCGCGATCGAAGAGAATCAGGTCCTCGCTGCTATGGAGCGCATTGATGGCCTCGTCGGTTCCCATCATGAGGAGCACGTCGCCGGGTTCGATCGGGAGCGTCTCAATTGCCTCGCGCACGTTGCGGCCCTTGCGGTGCAAGGCCACTGCGACCAAGCGGAAACGTTGGCGGAAATTTACGCCACGGACCGTTTTACCGATGAGTTCAGATTGCGGAAGCACCACCGCCTCCACCAAAGAACCTTCATGAGCGGCGATCTGTTCGAGGCCGAGCTGGAGATCGGAAACGAGATTCAATCCTTCCACACTTCGGGCTGCCGCGATTCCTTTGGGGCGGCAGGAAAGAATTAGACGATCTCCGGCCTCAAGGGAGGTGATTTTTGGCTCGATGCGGATCGCGACTCCATGACGCACGATTTCGAGGACCCGCACACCGCGGGTGGCTTTGAGACCTGATTCGTGCAGGGTTTTCCCAATCATGGGGGATTCGTTCTGCACGAATGCTTCCGCCAGGTATTCTCGCCGCTCTTCGTCGGAAAGGATGTCTGTGAGCATCTCGCGCACAGGCAGAACCTTTTTGCCCACGACGGCCAAGTAGATGCCACCGATGATCGCGATGGGGAGTCCGAGCTGAGCGAGTTCGAAAAGGCGGATGGTGGGTTGGCCGTTGGCGACCGCGATCCCGTTGACGATCAAGTTGGTGCTGGTGCCGACAAGGGTGCACGTGCCACCCAGCACGGCAGCGTAGGAAAGTGGGATCAGCAGTTTGGAAGGTGCTAGCTTCATGCGACGAGCCAGCCCGAGCACGACGGGAAGAAACACCACCACGACGGGCGTGTTGTTGACGAATGCACTCAGGGTAGCGACGAGCGCGACCATTAGCAAAATAACGACTGGATAGGGGAAAAAGCCGGCTCGCTCGACGAAACTCGAGATACGGTCGACCACGCCACATTTCACGAGAGCCGCGCTTAAAATGAACATGGCTCCCACCGTGATAGGCGCGGGATTGGCAAATACGGCGAAAGCGTTCTCCTTTTTTATGAGACCCGTGATCAAGAGAATCGCGAATAACGTCACGGCAGTGACGTCGGGTGGGAATTTCTCCCACACGAAACTCGCCAAGGTCAGCCCCAGCAGCGCAAATACGAACACGATTTCGACAGTCATTGGCCGAGGAGGAAACTAACCCCGGAAGGCTAACGCACCCAGCTTAATTTGGTGACGGGTTAACCTGCTCGCTCTGGCGATACCAGAGCACAAAAATGAAGAAGAAGCCCACGAAAGTTACGACGATGTTGCCAAGTTTCATGATGGCTGCGGCCAATAATTGATCATCCATCGGGCTGAACCCCTCGATTAATCGCGGAGCGAATTCGTAGGTGGGGTAGAGCACTTCAGTGGAGAACATGATGAAGGCAAACAGGGGCGTGAGGGCCACGGCGGTCCCGAAAAGATAGAGCATCTGGGTGGGCAGTTTTAACGAAGGCCACCTGGTGGAACGGGTGACGACTGACCACCAAAACAAGATGGCGGTAGCAAAGAACGAGAGATGCTCCATCACGTGCACAAAGCGATCCTGGAGAGCCAAGTCGTAGAGAGCTGGGATATGCCACAGCGTCTGCGTCAGCACATAGAGCGTTGCGGCTACCAGTGGACGGGTGAAGAACCAGCCGATCTTTCCGAATATTCCGAGTTTTTGCACCAATCCGTCGATGAGTGCACCGGGCCAACCAAGCAGCCACATCACCGCGCAGGGATAGATCAGAATCACATGTTGAGCCATATGAGCAGAAAAGAGAAACCGTTCGCCGAGCTGATCGAACGGGGAACCGACAGCCAAATAGAAGAGAATGAGTGAGCCGTAGTAGCTGATTTTCCGCCAACGTGGGATAGACAAACCAGGTGCAATATTCTCCCTGAACGGCCCCGTCGCCATGGCGTAACCCCACGCCAACAGCAGTAACCCACCGATCAGGTAGGGTTCGTTATGCCAGTGCCTTAAATCGATGAGGGACATAGTTGAGTGCGCGTGGATTCGGCAGATGGCCGAGGCCCAAAAAAAGGCGGCCAATTGGCCGCCTCGTCAAGGGGGAGAAGGGGATTATCTCCCGTCGCTATTCTTTGTAGGCTGCTCCAACCGGAATCGATGCGTCGGCGCCGTGAACCAGGAGCAAGGCTCCGAGCGTGCCGCTGCCGATGATCATCCCGAGGACAAACAGAATCGTGAGAACCGGTTTATCCCACTTCAAATGCATGAAGATCCAGATGACGGCCACGAACTTTACGGCCGACATGGTCATGAGTAACGTGACGATCAACCAAATAGCGAGCGGCATATAGATCACCAGCAATTCGAGTCCGGTGATGACCGCCAGGATCATCGCCAACTGAACGAAGAGGTGGAACTTACCCTCGTGGGCATGGGCCTCGTGGGAGGCTATAGATGCGGTATCACTCATGGCAGGACAACGTATTCAAGGAGGTAAACAACCGGGAAGATCACGATCCACACGATATCAACAAAATGCCAGTAAAGGCCCATGGACTCGACATCGACGGCTTGGGCTTCGCCGAAATCGACGGCCCCGCGCGGTTTGGCGAACCAGATCAACCCACCAAGGAGGGCGAGGCTACCGAAACAGGAGAGGGAGTGATGACTGAAGTAGTAGCCAAACCCATGACCGTTTTCAAAGGCGTGGATCAGCTGGAGTAGCGTATACATCCCGAAGACCACGAGCGCTGCAAAAACCAGGAAGTGGAAGAATCCGCGAAGTATCCAGCCTTGCCCGGCAGAGTCATCTACGGGTTTGAACGATCGAATATACATCAACACCAACCAGAGCACACCGATGGCAACGTGGGTGCCGTGCGTTCCCGTCAGGGTGTAGAAGGTGGCGCCGAACACGCTATTGGACAGCGTAAGTCCGCCGACGTGGACGAAGTGATTGAACTCGTAGACCTGACCGCCGAGGAAGATCAGCCCGAAGACGATCGTGCCCAACAGCATCTTACGGGTCGTCTCAACGTTGCCCTTTTGGATCGAGTTGACGGCGAGAGCCATCAACAACGAGGACATCAGCAGGACGAACGTGGAACCCGAGGTCAGTTCGATCGAAAAGAGGTCACGAGGATCGGGTGTGCCTACCGGCGGGTGAAGGCGGTAGACGAGGTGAGTCGCGATCAGCGAACCAAAGAACATGCAATCCGAAGCAAGAAACAGCCACATGAAGAGCTTCTTGTGCGGAATACCGGTCGTGGTAGTCGCGTCGTGGTGGTGGTCGATATGGCCGGCGGCGGCGTGGGAACTCATGGTATTTTACGAAAGAGGGTTAGAACTCAATGTTGGGCATCAGCGTCGTCGCTGCCCTCCTTGGTAATGTGTAGGTGGTAACCACCAGGACCTTCGACTGACCACATCCAAGCACCGAAGAAGACGATGACGATGCCACCGATTGCTCCGATGAAATTATGGTTACAGAAGAAGAGGGATCCGATTAACATGCCGGAAGCGGTGATGACGGGGAACCACGAGTTACTCGGCATGTGGATGCCGCCGTGAGCTTCATCGTCCCCGGCTTGTTTGGCTTTCTCCGCCTCGATCTCTTTCTGGTGGTGTTTCTCATACCAAAAGGCATCACGAGCGTGAACCTTGGGCGTCACATCGAAGTTATGGTGAGGTGGAGGGTTCGGGATCGACCACTCGAGCGTGCGGGCATCCCAAGGATCACGCTTAACCTTCTCTCCCTTGAAGTAGGTGTAGACCATGACCACGAAGTAAACGGCGATGCCGATACCGAGGATGAACGCGCCAATGGTGGCGATCATGTTGATGCTATTCCAACCCATATTGCCGTCGTAGGTGAACGTCCGGCGGGGCATGCCATTCAATCCCACGAAGTGGAGCGGGAAGAAGGTGATATTGAATCCAGCGAAAATCACCCAGAAGGAGAGTTTACCCCAGAATTCGGAAACCACGCGGCCAAATATCAGCGGGAACCAGTAGTGGATACCGGCGAGCAGTGCGAAGATAGAGCCGCCGATCAGCACGTAATGGAAGTGAGCCACCACGAAGTAACTGTCTTGCTGTTGAGCGTCAGCCGGAGCTGCGGCATGCATGATGCCGGAAAAGCCGCCCATCATGAACATCCAAACGAATCCCAGTGCGAACATCATCGGAGTGCGCATCGAAAGATGCCCATTCCAGAGCGTGCCGATCCAGTTGAAGATCTTAACCCCGGTCGGAACGGCGATCGCCATGGTCGCTAAAGTGAACGCTGCAGTTGCAACGGTGCCCATGCCCGTGGTGAACATGTGGTGCGACCACACGCCGAATCCAAGGAGACCAATCACGGCACCCGAGAAGACCACGATCGGATAACCGAAGAGCGGTTTACGGGAGAATGTCGGTAGGATCTCCGAGATGATTCCCATGGCGGGAAGGATCAGAATGTAAACTTCGGGATGGCCGAAGACCCAGAACAAATGCTGCCACAGGATGGGCAAGCCCCCCCCGGATACTTCGAAGAAACTCGTGCCGAAGTTGCGGTCCATCATGACTTCAACCAGCGCGATGGTGATCGCAGGGAAGGAGAGAATGATAAGAAAGGCGGTGAAGAGCGTCATCCAGGTGAACACCGGCAGGCGCATCATGGTCAGGCCGGGAGCCCGCATGTTGATGATCGTGACGATAAAGTTCAGCGAACCAATGATCGACGAGACGCCGAGGACCTGAATGCCCATGACCCACATGTCGGTGGACATATCTCCGGCAAACTCACTGGAAAACGCGTTGCTCGTTAGCGGCGCATAACCGAACCAGCCCATATCGGGCAGACCGGACTTCACGAAGAATCCAAGGTTGAGGATGATCGCACCGGCGAGGAACAGCCAGTAAGCGAAGCCGTTGAGTCGCGGGAAGGCGACATCTCGGGCCCCGATTTGTAACGGCATGATGTAGTTGAAGAACGCGGCCGAAAGCGGCATGACGGCGAGGAAAATCATCGTCGTCGCGTGCATCGTGAACATCTCATTGTAGGTCTGAGCCGACATGAAATCGTTATTCGGCACCGCGAGTTGGAGCCGGATCATCAGCGCTTCCGCTCCGCCCACGAGGAAGAAGAAAAGAGCACTGATACCGTAGAGGAGGCCGATGCGCTTGTGGTCGACGGTGGTCAGCCAGTTGATGAGGCCTGTCTTGTGGTCGGGCCGGGTAAACAGCCAGGAACGCTTGGCAGCCGGAGCGTGCTCCTCGTGCCCGATAAATTCGTTTTTGGTCAAAGATTGGTCCATGGTGGGCTTATTTTAAACTGTGGAGGTAGGCGACGAGGGCGTGGGCCTCTTCAGGGGTTATCTCGATGTCGCCATCGGTCGGGCTCCGTTCGCCGGTATTTTTGTCCCTCGTGGTGTATCCAGGCATCGAGATCATTCCAATCGGGGAGACGATTCGAGTGTGATACATGAAGTTACCGGGTTTCACGCGATCGGGTTCGGTGATCCAGCGGTAGAGGTTCTTGGGATTATTTTCGAGCACACCAGCTGCGATTGTGCTGCGAGAACCTACGCGGGTGAGGTCGGGGCCGATATTACCGACGCCGTCGTGACCACGAACGGTGTGGCAACCCGCACAACGATTGGCGGTGAAAGCGGCGCGACCTGCTGCGATGAGTGCCGGGTCTTCGTCGACGTTGGGGCTCTGTAGCGCCGTCCAGTTGCCGAACGGATCGGCATCGAATTCGTGGCTCCAGCCGGGTTGGTTTCTTACAAAGGTGCCGTAATCGGCAAATTCCGTCGTAATTTGGGCATCAGCAGCGGCTGTGACCGTGCGGGCGGGAGATTTTTGATTCTCGAGCCACGCATTAAAATCGTCTTCTGCCAGGGCGATAACTCGGAAACGCATCCGCGCGTGGGATTCGCCGCAATATTCAGCACATTGACCCCAGAAGTAGCCGGGTTCGTCGGCTTGGAGCCAGAGATGATTACCGCGATTGGGCATCATATCGACCTTACCGGCGAGTTTTGGCACCCAGAAGGAGTGAATCACATCGACCGTGCGGAGGTTCACTTTTACCGGACGACCGGCGGGAATAACGAGTTCATTGCCGGTTACGAGAGGAGCTTCTCCACCAAATGGCTGAGTCACCATTTCGGTCGGATATTCGAATTTAAACCACCATTGGTAGCCGATTGCGGTGATTTCGTAAGCGTCGTCCTGAAGCTCTTCGGGAACCTCGTAGGTATACCAGATTGCCTTGAGGGTCGGCACCGAGATGATCACTAGGGCCAAGATCGATGCGACAATAAGGCCGATTTCGATCAACGGATTGCCGTGGCCTTGGGGAGGTGGTTCCGCATGTTCGTCGGCCGCATTGCGTGCCTTGAACTTGATCGAGGCGTAGGCCAGAACTGAGCCGACGATCGCAAAGATCACTACGGTGACCCATAGCGTGACGTAGAAGACATCCAGTTGGGTTTCGGCAACTGGACCCTTCGTATCGAAGGTCGATTGGGGGCCGCTGAGCCAGCCGCCGCTAAAGATGGGAATTAGGGCGACAAGCAGTAGGTGCCAAAAACGGCGCTTGGGCTGGTCGGAGGAATCAGAGGAACTCATGAGATCAAAAGAGTCGGGCCCGTTCAGAAAGGCACGATAAGTCGAACAGCGTCCCGACTGCTCGAGGCATTTCAAGCCATTATACCTAGTATGTGAGACTTGTTGATCCGGCTAATCCGTCCATGAAGCTACAGACATAGGTAATGGAATCGCCCAAATACGCTGGCGATCGGTGCGGAGGTGGGTTCCTTTGAGGCACCATGAGTCGTTTTAGCTCCTCCCTTATCGCCCTTCTCGGGTTGTTCATGATCGGTTCGGTTGCCCAAGCAGGTAAGACTGTTACGGTCGAAGCCAACGATCAGATGAAGTTCACGGTCAACAAGATCGAAGCCGTTGCCGGCTCTGAACTCACGATTGTTTTCAAGAATGTCGGCGCCATGCCGAAGGCTGCTATGGGGCACAATTTGGTTGTTCTCAAGAAGGACGCCAACCCGATGGCATTTTCCCAAGCGGCCATGGCGGCGGCGGCAACTGAGTATATTCCAGCTCAAATGAAGGACCAAGTCCTCGCGGCGACCAAATTGCTCGGGCCGAAAGAAGAAGAGACGATCACCTTCACGGTTCCTAGCGAACCCGGTGAATACGTTTACCTTTGCACGTTCCCCGCTCACTTCATCGTAGGCATGAAGGGCGTGATCGTCGTGACCGCCGAGTAAGTTCGATTTTAGAATTACGATTTACGATTTCGGATTCTCCGATCTTCGAGCCGACTGCCGTAAGCGGGGTCGGCTTTTTTGGGCCCCCATGCGGGGTTCCCCCCTGAGCAGGTGACCACTTCACCCGTTACCGATAACAGAAGCCAACGAACGACTACTGATAGAAAAACCCTTTTGGAGCAGGCTGACCGGGGAGGAATGGCTTGAGGTCAGTCATTCGCCGCCGGTTTGGTCTCCGCGATGCTAAGTCTTGGTTCTCCTCGTTACCCGCTGTAAAAAATAGCAGTGGTGTGAGTCCTAGGCCGCGCTGGGCCACCACTGATAGAGGAAAAGATATACCAGAACCCCGGTTACGCTCACGTAATACCAAATTGGGAAAGTCCACTTCGCCCATTTCTTGTGGCGCTCGAAGTCTCCTTTGATGGCGAACCAGAAGGTGCGGGGCACGAGGTAGGCGATCGATATGGCGAGGATGATGTGCGAAATCAGCATCGCGTAATAAACCGACCGGATCGCGCCTTCACCGCCGAAGACGGTGTGCACGCCTCGAACCATTACCTTGTGCGAGACATAGCCGATGAGAAAAACCGCTGAGACGGTCCCGGCAGAAAGCATCAGTTTGCGGTGCGTCTCCTTATCACCTCGTTTGATGAAAATAAACCCCAAGGTCATTAGGACGGTCGATAGTCCGTTCAGGCAGGCGTTGATACCGGGGATGTCGCCAACACTCATAGCAAAAAGAGTCGATCGATCACGAGCAGACCGAGCTGGAGTGGCAGCCAACCAATGGACGCGAGAAACAATTTCTTGGCGCAACGATCCCGGGTTACTGGATTCAGGAACTGAATGGCGCGTCCCATAAACCACAGCCCCAGTAGCATGGTGCCACCGAAATAGATCCAGGTCGTTTCACCAATAAAGGTGGGAATCGCCGTCACCCCAACGAGGACCACGGTATTGAACAGTGACCAACGCGCGACCGCCGATCCGGTTGAATCTCGAACCGGCAGCATGGGGAAATTCACCGCGCCGTAGTCTTCGCGGTAGATCCAAGCGATCGCCATGAAGTGAGGGATTTGCCAGAAGAGTAGCACTCCAAATAGCACCCATCCAAGAGGTTCCATGCTGCCGTGAGCCGCGGAGTAACCAATCAGGGGAGGGAAGGCGCCGGCGATGGCCCCGATTTCGGTGCTCCAGCGAGACGTCCGCTTCGCCGGGGTATACCAAGCGAGATAGAAAATGATGGTGGCTAGCGCAAAGGTGGCCGCGAGCGTGCTGACGAGCGCAAAAAGGAGTGCGGACCCACCCAGACACAGTCCCCATCCCAGTACGAACGCGGCTCCATCAGGCACTTTTCCGGAAGGAATTGGGCGGTCCGCCGTGCGTTTCATTTTCGCATCGGTATCCCGTTCCATCCACTGATTGAGCGATGCGACGCCGCCCGCGCAGGCCGAGGTGCCTACGATGGTGAAGAAGAAATGACTCCAAACCCACGGTGCATCCACCACAAGATACCCGACCACCGCCGTGATCACCGACAGCATGCTTAGTCGAGGTTTCGTGAGCTCGAGGTAGTCGCCAAATTTGCCGGTTGCGGCGGGACTTTCGGTGCGGAGGGTCTCGGTCATGAAGGATTGGTTTTACTGCGACAGTGCAACCAGAGCGTTATGCCGAAGGTCGTTGCGAGCAAACAAGCGCCAAGTAGCACATGCCCGGTCGTGACGTAAGGATTGCGTAACATCCAGATTACGGAGGCGCCAAGGGCGATTTGACCTCCGAGCATCACCAACATTCCGCCGGTGACGATGCGCAGACCTTTTCCGACTCCGGAGTCTCTCCATAGTTTTACCGCAAACCAGATCAGGAATGCCGTCAGCACCAGAGCCATGACACGATGGGCAAAATTAATTCCAATCCGGAAGCTCCACACTTGTGGCAGCAAATCTCCGTCGGCGGAACTCAGTGGAAATGAGGGAATCGCTAAGCCCGCATGGCTGTGGCGCATGATCGCCGCGATCGCGAGTTGCAGGAGGAGCAGTCCGCAGCACCAGCGACCTAGTTTAAGCAACGAGCTGGTGGCTTCAGTTTTGGGTCCTTCGATCCAGGGACGGCTCAACCCCAAACTGATCGTGAGTAACACGCACAGATAAATTTGAGCAAGGCCGGCATGGAGCATGGCGAAAAGCCGGCCGACACTCGTTTCCACCATCTCGATTTGCATGTGGTCCAGTAGCACGCGTAGACCGCCGACCAGTGCCTGAAAGAAAACCAGCGCCACCGCGAAGAGGGCGACGTGACGCAGCCAAGCGCGTGATTCACCGCGCCAAACCATAAACCAGATCCCGATGGTAATGAAACTCATCAGCCCCGCACTCAACCGGTGCGAGTGCTCGGCGAACATCATCACATCACTTAGCCATCCATCGGGATTTAGGGATCCGTTAGAGAGTGGCCAATCCAGAAATACCATGCCCGCTCCGATGCTCGTGGTGAATGCCCCGAGCATGACCAAGATGAATACCCACACACCACCAATTGCCGATGTCCAAGCAAGAGCGGGTTGGTAAGTTTCGGTGCGTTGAGCGATCGAGAAAAGCGACATGCGCGAACCGTGGTAGTGAAAAGGGCCGACGTAAAAGCGATACGGAAGTCAGTAGGTGGTCAGCGAGAGGCCATTAGTTGAAGTGTAACCTAGCACGCTACAAGCGCCATTGGCTTTGACAAATCTATCCTCTGGGGGATCGGTGTGGATATGCGCCTCCTTCGAGTTCTCCCGCCGTTGTTTGCGACCTCACTCGTTTTGCTGGGCCTGGGGTGCCGACCACGGGTTGATGCTGAGGACTCATCGGCCTTGGAAGTTCCGGGGCGGGCTCTCACCGGACAGATCGTTTCAGTCGATGTCGAACGAGGTACGCTGCTCGTCGGTCACGATGAGATTCCGGACTACATGTCGCCCATGACGATGGAGTTTCAGGCCAGCGCTGCTGATCTGGCCAATGCCGAACCGGGGCAACGCATCCGTGCGCGCTTAATTGAAGAAGGGGAAGATGTTTTCCGACTCGCTCACATTTGGCCGGTCGATGACGTCGCGGCGTCTCAAGTGGGTGGTTCGGCTGCCGCCCTTCGCGAAGACACCACGATTCGGGGACGGAGCGCGTTCCGATCCGTGGGGGAAAACCTGCCCAGCTTCGCGCTCTACGATCAGACCGGCAAGGTGGTTGATATTTCCCGGTATCGAGGGAAATATATTTTGCTCAACTTTATCTACACCCGCTGTCCGATCGCCACGATGTGTCCGGCTGCGGTGAATTTGATGGAGGCGGTGCAACATGATGTGCGAAAGGCGGGCCACGGCGATCAGTTCGAACTCATCTCGATTACTTTCGATCCGGAATATGATACGCCCGGCGTGTTGCGCGAATTCGCTGAGATTCGCGGAATCGATACCTCCAACTACAGTTTTATGACCGGGCCCGAGTCGGCAATCAAAGATCTGCTTAAGCAGTTTGGGGTGCTCGCCCAAGTCCAAGGCCCCATGATTAAACACACCTTGGCCACGCTCCTGATTGACCCTCAGGGCCGGATCATCGATCGCGCTGACGGTAGCCAGTGGGACGTCGAACAATTTGTCCGGAAGATCCTGAAATGAGTGAAGCCGTCACCACGCCTTCCGAGCTTTCGTCCGTCCAACGCCGGCAGGCGCTTTGGATTACCGTCGTAGCGATCGCGGTATTTTTGGCGTTTCGCTGGATGCCGACCGGAACGAATTTGGCCCATGGCGACTTCCGTCTAGAAGGCGACAATGTGCTCGAGTTTTGCGATCCGGCTGCACCTCAGTTTCTCCCCGTCACCACAGCTCGCTCGCCGGTCACCTTTGCAGTTACTCCGCTCAGCTCACGACAGGGTGAACAAATCGATTTCACCTTCACCTTGGCGACTTCAACGGGAAAGCCAATCGCGCCGGTTGATCTTCTGGTCGCCCACACCCGCAAGCTGCATCTCATGGTGGTCGATCCTTCGCTAACGGATTATCAACACGTTCATCCTACGCCGAGTGAAGTGCCGGGTGAATGGAACGTCAGTTTTGCACCGCGTTTGGCGGGACAATATCGCGTATTCGCAGATTTCACTCCGACCGCTACGGCCCGAGGTCTTTACGCCAGCGTTGATATCGATGTCCCCGGTGAACCCGCGACCTTTGATCACCGCCCCAAGCTGACCGACGCAGTGGGCGAATATCGATTCGAACTCGCCTTTGAGGATCAGCAGATCCGCTCCCGTGAACCGACCGATTTGACGCTTTCGATCCGGCAAGAGAACGGCAACGCCGTGAAGCTGGGGCAGGTCATGGGCGCATTCGCCCATTTGGTGGCATTCGATGAAGGGCGCACGGGGTTTGCCCATCTACATCCACGTGAAACGGATCTAGAAAATCCACCGGATGCGCACGCACCAGATCTGCATTTTAAAATCACAATTCCCGAATCAGGACGTTACGTGATCTGGGCACAAATCGTGCTCGATGGAAGCGAGACCTTCGTCCCGTTCTGGTTCGAAGTGGAGCCGTAGGCCGCCGCTGCTACGGCGGAAGTGACAAGTATCAAGTAACAAGAGGATGGCCGGAGCGAATGTGGCAGCAAGATTTTCGCTTGAGTGTGGCCGGGGGCAGCGAATCCGGCTACAGCGGAGTGGATGTCTGGGGGGGGTAGGGACGGACCGCTGGGCCGTCCGCAGAGGAGTAAGCCAATCGGAGAGTCGCTGCGGTTAGGTCACCCAAACAACCAGAAAGTCTTTGAGGCAATTGCGGACGGCCCGGCGGTCCGTCCCTACCTTTGTCGAAGGCGGCCTACAGCATTTCGATATACGTGTAATACACGCCGAACTTTTTACCGTCTTCGATGAAATCGTTGGTCAGTAGAGTTTTTCCCTCATCGAGCGATACGTCGAAAACAATACTGTGATCATCAGGTCCGATTGATTTCTCGATGACTTGATTTGCAATCTGGATCTGCACGGTATTCGGAGCGATCCGTTGGTAGTCGAATTTGGCCTCGGGATTATCCGCCGGAATGCCGTGAATTGGGCCAGGACATTCGCGGGGCCAGCGCCGACATTCGATAAGGTAACAGCCTGCTTTTTCCACCTCGATGGAATGACGATTATTTTCACTCTTCAGTCCCGCAGCGACGTGTTCGCACTTCCAGAACCCCGCATCATCGCCGATGGCGTGTTGGATCGTGAGCGTTGTAACCTACTGCTTTAGATTCCCGATCACCGATGGGGGGAACTCGTAATATTCACGTTGAGACTTTGCTGCGGCCACGAAACCCAAGTTTTGCGTCAGCAACTGCTCAACGATATCCGGATACTGTTTCGCGAGGTTATTTTGCTGCGCGCGATCCTGTTCGATGCCGTATGAATCGGTGCCGTTGACCAAGCGCCATGGTCCGTTGGCAATGCAGGTTTGGTCTTCGTCCATGGGAGGGCGCCAGTCTTGGTTGTGATGCACGAAGACAGTGCGGTCGGCGTCGTTGAGTCCGCCCCCTTGCAAGCGCTCGGAAAGATCGATACCATCAAGATCAATTTGAGCAGGCACTTCGAAACCGCAAAGCCCAGCCAGGGTGGGGAGCAGATCCACGTGAGCCGATAGATCGGCCAAGTCGCGACCGCCTTCAATATTTCCGTCTTTCCAGCGGATGAAGAATGGCTCACGTCGACCGCCGGGAAGGGCTAGAATTGCAGATGTTTGATCGTCTGCCCCTTGTTGATGAGTTGGTTCAGCGATTCGATGCCGATGCGGATGTGATCCTTTACAAAGTTCTTATCTACTTCGACGTCGCTTTCAGCCGTTTTAACTCCTTCTGGAATCATCGGTTGATCGCTGACTAGCAGGAGGGCGCCGGTGGCGATTTCGTTGAAGAATCCGGTCATGAAGATCGTGGCCGTTTCCATGTCGATCGCGATGGGGCGGATTTTGCGTAGGTATTTTTTGAACTTCGCGTCGTGTTCCCACACGCGACGGTTGGTGGTGTAAACCGTGCCGGTCCAGTAGTCGCGTCCGGCTTCACGAATTGTTGTGGAGATTGCTTTTTGCATCGCGAATGCGGGCAGAGCGGGAACCTCGGGGGGGAAATAATCGTTGCTCGTACCTTCGCCGCGAATGGCAGCGATCGGTAGAATCAAATCGCCGATAGCGGCGCGATGTTTGAGACCGCCGCATTTGCCGAGGAAGAGCACCGCCTTGGGGTTCAGCGCCGTGAGTAGATCCATGATCGTGGCGGCGGTGGCACTACCCATGCCGAAATTGATGATGGTGATGCGCCCGGCGGTCGCGTTGGGCATGGGTTTGTCCTTACCGCGAACGGGGACCCGATGACGTTGAGCGAAGACTTTTACGTAATGCTGAAAATTGGTCAGCAGTATGTGATCGCCGAGCTCATCAATCGGCACGCCCGTATAGCGGGGCAGCCAATTGGTCACGATTTCCTTGCGGGTCTTGAGACCCTTGGGCGTTTGGTCAGGAATGGGAGTCGCAGATGGCGGCGCGGAGGCAGCGGCGGAGGTTACAGGCTTCGGCATGAATAGGGATACGCCGGAAACGTGCGGAGGTGCAAGCGCGACAAGCAGAGGATGGACGGGTAGCCGCCTTTGAGCTTGTGCGCCTACACATAGGAATTTCCTTTTCGCGCCCTGCTGGAAGGAAGAGGGTGCTCGTGAGTTATTACCTTAACGTCTCTGAGGGTAATCGGCACATCGCCGGCACGATACTGACCTGCGATTAGATTACGATTTACCAATCGAGCGGTTTCGGCTGTTACTAAATTATGATCATCATGCTTCAAGGGAAGACTCTCGAGGATCGGCCCAATGTTACGACTGCGGCCTCGGATGCGGTGGGTGCCTCGGGCGGATATGTTCTCGACTATAAACAATTTTCGAATCTCGCGGATTGCTTCACCATTGAACTGCCGCCGGATGGTTTTGCGAAGTTGCGCCAGAAGTTGGTTGATCTGGAGGTGACTCTGGAACCGCCTTCCGAAGAAGAGTTGGCATTGGGCGAAGAGACGAGTGAGGAGGATATTCCCGGCAGTCTGCGGATTACGTTTATCCATAAGGAGTCGGATCTGCGGATACCCATCCCTGCAGTGCCGGGGTGACCCTTGCTTCGGAGTTCGAATCAGGCGGGCGTGTGCTCCTTGTCAGACCAAGACTTGTAGGTTATCAGAAATGCAGATCATGAAACTTATCCCCAATGACATTAGCGCCATTCTGGGAGGAGGGGCAGCTGCGTCCGTGGAAGGTGGATACGGTTGGCAGGTGCGGTGGGGCAGGCGGAGACCACACTTTCACGTCCGGTTCAAGCGCGGCTAAGAGAGCGGGGGAGCGGTGGGTCAGGCGGGGCTGTCCTCGCCTCTGGCACAAAACGTCAACGGGGCTACTCCGCGACCGCAGGCCGTAGGTCGACCGCTCGAATCAATTCGTCGAAGCGCGTCTCGCCTTTTTTGTCGATGCAGACGACGCGCAGAGCGCGTTTGCGGCCTTTGCCGGTGAGGGAAATTTTCACGAAATTCTGGTCACCGATGATGGTGTTAGGAATCACGTGCGGATCGTCCCCTTTGACTTTAGCCGCATCGGTGAAGGCACCACTGGAAAGCGGCGAAGAGGTCACTTCGTAGACCCACTGTCCAGCGTCGCCGATCTGACGACGATACATGGCGGAATGATGCACGTCGCCGGTCAGGAAAACGACTCCGGTGATTTTATTTTCGATAATGAAATCCATCAACTCTTCACGTTCGCGGCGGTAGAGTTCATGCGGTTCGCCGAAGGGAGCGGTTTGCAACATCTGGTTGCCGGAAGCGATGAATTTGAATCGAAAGTGTTTCAGCTTCTTGGCCGCGAGGAGGGATTGTTTGAGCCACTCGAGTTGTTGCCGGCCCCATTGCGTCTTTTGGGCGTGCTTGTCCTGATCGAGTTCGGCGGCGTCACGGTAGTAGTGATTGTCCATCAGGAAGAAGGCGGCATCGCCCCAGAAAAACTTACTGTAAACTCCGGGATTGTCCGATTCGCCGTAGGTGTGATTGCCCCAATAGGCTTTGAAAATGTCGAGCGCCTCCGCCTTGTATTCGAACGACCAGTTGGAATCATTGGGGCCGTAGTCATGATCGTCCCACGTGGCGTAATGGTGCATCGAGCCGAGGAGCTTTTGCATCTCGGGAATCGCGCGATCGTGGGAGGGACGATACCAGAGGCCGCTGATCGAGCTGTAGTCGGGTTCGCGCCAATACCAGTTGTCGCCGGTCCAGATCATGAAGTCGGCGCCCGTCTCCCCCATGAGTTCGTAGGTGCGGGTGGTCTTGCCGTAACCGTCGCCGGGCCGGTCGAATTCGGAATCGTTGATGTAGGAGCAGGAGCCGACTAGGAACTCGAAATCAGGTGGAGGTTTACGCCATTCCCAGAGGTCCTGCGTCTCGAAAGTCGCGGGAGCAGCCAGTTCTTGCTCCTTCCCATCGATGACGAGGCGGTAATCGTAAGTGGCACCCATTTTAAGGAGTCCGGGTCGAAAGTGGTGGATTTGCCCACCACCGGGGTGGTGGGGAGTATCGAGATGCTCGAGTTGATGCACCTCAGTGGGCTCATCCTTAAGCCAATATTCGAGTCGGACAGAATCAGCGGCCTTAGTTTCGACCCAGAGCATGACCTCACGATGTGCTCGGTAACCGAGCATCGGTCCTGAGACGATTTCACCGGCCGATCCGAGGGCTGGAAGCAGGGCCGCTATCAGAAGAATCAAGGCGCGAAAGCTATTCATTCCCGCAACTGTGTCAGTCTCCGGACCAAAAGCAAAGCCGACTCTACCTCGTCTGATTACGCGTCACTGCCATTTTGGCGCGAAACTCTGACAAACGGTCCGGATCTAGTTCCCCAATGAGGTTGTTCCTTTGTAGGCGGTCGGCATCGATATCGTAGAACTCTTCGGCGAGGATTTTTTGCGAGTCGAAATCGACCCACTGGGTGTAGCGGTAGGTTCCGGATCGGATGGAATAGCCCATTTGCTCAATCGCTTCGTTCGTAAACCACGGTCGACAGACTTGAGTGAGGGCGGTGCTGCGGAATTCTGAGTCCGTTTTTTTGAGAACCGACTCGAAGCTCCGACCATCAATCTCGGCGGGCTTAGGCAGGTCGCAGAGTTCGCTCAGAGTAGGGTAGATATCGATACTCTCAACCAGCGCGGCGGTCGACCCGAAGGTGCCCTGCGGTAATGCCACCAGAAGGGGCACTTGGGCGTCCAATTCGCGGACGGTCACTTTGGCCCAATGATCGTTTTCACCCAAATGGTATCCGTGGTCCGACCAGAGGACGACAATCGTATTGTCGGCGGCTCCGGACTTATCCAAGGCATCGAGTAGTCTCCCGATATTGGCGTCCGTATAGCTGGTGGCCGCATAGTAGCCATGCCGCATGCGGGCTTCCGTTTCCTCGGAGATCGGCTCATGCTCCGGAACATCGGAAAAGTTGCGAATCTCCCTGGGGTAAATCCAATTCATGTCGGGTATTCCGATCGGACGATTGGTCGGTCCCATCGCCCGCATGTCTGCCCGGTTATAGAGGTCCCAATATTTCTTGGGAGCATTGTAGGGGGAGTGCGGCTTCAAGAAACCGACGGCCAAGAAGAAGGGATTTTCGGCATCGGCTAATCGATAGATCGTTTCAACGGCGTCTTCGGCGATGACACCGTCGGCATAAGAACCGTCCGGAACATCAGCGTTTTCGGCTACGGTCGTTTTCTTGAGTTTGCCGGGAGGAGGCAGGTTGTCCTGCAAGCCGTAGTCTCGAAAGTGATTCGCCTTGTCGAATCGAGCCGGCACGGACCAAGAAAGAGCATTGTCGCGCATGGTCTCGGTGTAGTTGTGGAGCACCTTGCCGATCGCTTCGGTATGATAACCATTTTGCCTAAAATGTTGCGGTAGAGTGACGCTTTTGGGAGCGGTCTTGCGAAAGTTCGTGTTGAGCTTCCAAACAGAAATACTGTCGGGCCGCTTACCGGTGAGCAGAGAGGATCGCGAGGCGTTGCAACTGGCGAATTGGCAGTAGGCTCGATCGAACCGAATGCCGCGCGAGGCGAGTTTGTCGATATGGGGAGTGACCGCGATTGGGTCACCGTAGCAACCGATATTTGTCCGCATATCATCAACTGCGATGAAGAGAATGTTGGGTTGAGCTGCGGAGCTAGTCCCCACTTGTACTAGTAATAAAACAGTCGTTAGGATTTTGGCAAATTGCTGCATGCTGGGAAGGATTGTGGTTTGTTGATGAATGGGGTGGGAGTGACAGTTCAAATTATCACCGTTTGTTTCCATTCAGCGGCGCCATATAAATATAATTTCACGGGGATTCTCCACCTTTACGCTAAAATTCAATTCTTTCAAAATCTCGATGCCGCGCTGGTTTTGAATCGGAATAGGAAATTCGATAAACTCGATCGGCCATACGGCGCGAACGTGAGCAACGAGGGTTTCGATCACATGAAGATCGAGATCCGCGGGAAGTTGATCGGCGCGCACCCAGAATATTATGCTCAACCCATTGTCGTTAAAATAGGCAGGGTAGAGGTAAACACACCCGAGACAGGATTGTTTGTCCGGCGAAAGCACGGTGTAAGCGTAAGCTTTGCGGTTTTCGAATTCTGCCCAGTGGTTTTCCAGCGCGGCTCGGTTGTCATCCTCGGCAATATCGGCCGGTGGCCAATCGCGCCCCACTGCAGAGTCTAGCGCAAATGGTCGCTGCTACTTATTAACGCCGCATAATCGAGCGCGGTGTGGTCAGGCGTGAGTGGTTCAAGAAATACCCGCTTCGTGGTGATTTCGGTCGGAGCGACAAACAATTCAGACCATGGGTTCGGCGCTGGTTCCACAGTGTCATCAGGCGTCGCCCAAGAGACAGAGGCGGCAGTTAACAATACTGCCGATACCATCAAAGACCGGAGTAGACGAAATGAGGTCATGAAATTGAGAAATCTCAGGAAGGGGGTCAGGTCGTGTTTAGTAGATTAATTGGGAAAAGTGGCGAGTTAAGAAAATCAAGGAAACACGATCTGACCCCGTCTAGTTAGGGTTGGTGGTATTATTCCAATAAATGACGACGTTTTTGGTGCGGCGTCCACAGGCCACGATTTCGGGCCGGCCGTCTCCGTCTAGATCACCGACCTTTAAATCTTCGCAGGCCATATTGCCCGAATCGATATCGGCGACCAGCGTCCATTCTGAGCCGTCGGCGTTGGGTTGGAAGAGTTGAATTCCCACCGCGTCGTCGGGGCGACTACCCCGGCGGCCGGCGATGATCTGATCACTGCCGATCCCCAAGAAATCCGCTGCCGCCAGCGCATGGCCTTGGATATAGTCATCGGCGAGAACCGTGCGATCCAGGTGTTTGGCCTTGGAGTTGAGCGAGGTGTAGGTGTTCACCACCACTTCGTTGCCGTGGATGGGTTCGATCGTGGCTACGAACGGTTTGCCGTTAGGTAATTTTCCATGACGAACCTCACCGGCGCCTTCGCTGCTCAGCTGCACCGATTTCCACGGAGTCGTCTGAGGATTCAATAGGTGCACCCCCTCCATCGAGGCAGATAGCAACTCCTCCGAGCGGTGTTCCCCCCGCGACACGATATCGTAGTTATGTGTCTTGTGAAACTGATTGTTAATTAGAAATGTATCCCACGTGTCACGTTTCTCAGTTGGCGGATTATATCCGAGGAATTTCAACCCAACCCCCGCACCGGTGCCGGCATCGTTGCCGCGTCCATGAAGCGGAAGGACGGTGAGAAAGAACTGCTGTTCCGGACCTTTTACCCAGAGCATGCGATGAACCGTGGGTTCATGATGAAGTTGTTGTGGTGCCCATGGTCCTTTACTCGTAGCTCCTGGCTTTAGGAGAAATACGGCCCCACTGTTCTCCGAGTCGCGAGGCTGCCATTGAGCACCTACGGCAATCTCTGCTTTACCGTCACCATCGGTGTCTCGCGCTGCGATGCTGACGTGGTCTTTTTCTGTAAGAGGACCACTGATGACATGCTCTTCCCAAGTGGGATTTTCATTCCAAGCCACATTGTCCTTATCTACGAGGAGAATGTCGTCTTTTCCGTCGCCATTGATGTCGGCGATTTCCAATCCGTAGCCGATTCCGATTTCATCATCGATCGTTTGCGGAGTGACCAACGACGAGGCGCTGGCGAGGGATAATGTCGCCAAAAGTATCGAGGCGAAACGAAGGCGGGAAACGAGGGGATTCATGGGTAGGGGACGGCGGGAGCAACCGCACCGATGGGGGACAACGATATTTCGCTACCCAGATTGAGGTCAATCCGACCACCCCGCACGACCCGCAATCGTCCCGGGAATTATTCCGCCAGAGCGTTGATGCTATTGAGATGCTCCGCGCCGGTGTATTTTTCGGATTGTTCGTCGGCGTGGTAGCTCGAGCGGACCATGGCGCCACTTTCGACGACGCCGAAGCCGATCTTGAGGCCAAACTCTTTCCAGTGCTCAAATTCATCGGGGTGCACCCAGCGGTCGATTTTCCAGTGCTTTGGGGTCGGCTGCAGATATTGGCCGATGGTGAGGATATTGATCTGATCATCCACCAGGTCGCGAAGGGTTTGTTCGATCTCTTCCTGCCGCTCGCCGAGGCCCAACATGATGCCGGTCTTGGTGGTGAAGCCGCGGGACTTGGCGTGGCGCAGCACGGAGCGGGAACGATCGTAACGAGCTTGGACGCGGACGGGCTTTTGGAGGCGTTCCACCGTCTCTACGTTGTGGTTGTAAATGTCGGGTTTGGCATCGAGCACGGTGTTGACGGGCTCGAGGCGACCTTTGAAATCGGGCACCAGCACTTCGATGGCGGTGTCGGGGTTTTTGTGACGGATCGCGCGGATGGTGGCGGCCCAGACGGAGGCTCCCCCGTCGGCGAGTTCATCGCGGGCGACGGACGTTATCACACAGTGCTTAAGATTCATCTTGGCCACGGCATCGGCCACTCGGGCTGGTTCGGCGATATCGTATTCAGTGGGCCGGCCGGTTTGGATCGCGCAGAAATTACACGAGCGGGTGCAGATATTGCCCAGAATCATCACCGTGGCGGTGCCGCGAGACCAACATTCCCCTAGATTCGGGCATTGGGCGCTTTGGCAAACGGTGTGGAGTTCGTTCTCATCCACAAGTTTACGAACGGCTTGGTAGCCGGGGCCGGAGGGCAGTTTGGCCCGGAGCCATTTCGGTTTACGTGAAGTGTCGGTGAGATCCATCGAAATTAAGGAACCACGAATGGACACGAATAAGCACGAATAACAAGCCGACAGTCACAACCATCGGTGTTTCCGTCGGAAGCCCTAGGTGTTCCTTGAGGCCAGAAACTCAGGCCAAAGCGCGTTAAATTCGGCCGCCAGAACGTCGTGAACTTCGTCCATACTTGGTGCCGTTCCTAATTCGCGGGCAAGGGAAGTCACGGTGCCGTCGGCTGAGGCGATGCCGCAGGGGACGATGCCATCGAAGTGGGAGAGGTCGGGGTTCACGTTCAGGGCGAAGCCATGATAAGCCACCCAGCGCCGCACGGCGACACCGATGGCGGCGACTTTGCGTTGGCCAACCCAGATGCCGGTTAGGCCCTCGCGGCGGGTAGCTACGAGGCCCAATGCACCAACCGCACGGATCAAGACCTCTTCCAAAAGGCGCAGGTAGGCGTGCAGGTCTTTGACCGGTGAGAGATCGACAATCGGATAACCCACGACTTGGCCGGGGCCGTGGTAGGTGATGTCACCGCCGCGGTTGGTTTCGGCGACCGTGATGCCTTGTGCAGCTAGTTTTGCGGGATCCCAGAGCAGATGAGTGGCCGCGCCGCTGCGGAGGCCAATCGTATAGACGGGATCGTGTTCGGTGAAGATAAGTTGGTCCGGAGATGAACCGTCGATTCGCTGCCGGACGAGTGTCTGCTGCCGCTCGGTCGCATCCGCATAGGCGGTGCGGCCCCAGTCTTTGACGGGCATCGTGGTGAATTCAGACATCTACCGAGCACATTGTTAGGCGAACGGTGGAGCGCAACTCCTCGAAATGTGTTCGGTTTTTGCGTTTGCTCCGCAGCAACCGGGTTTTCACGGTCTTCTGTTCCATGAGTGAAGAGACACCGGCCGACTTGAGCCACGATCAACATGCCGTCCGTCGGCAGAAGCTTGCAGACCTCCGCGAGAGCGGCGCCGATCCTTTCCGGGCGGAGGTGAAACCTACGCACTTTTCGGCTGCAGCCATCGCCGCTCACGTCGAGGGCGAGGACAATGCCGTCACGGTCACCGTAGCAGGTCGCATTGTCACGCGTCGCGATATGGGCAAGAGCCAGTTCCTGAAAATTCTCGACCAACAGGGACTCATTCAGCTCTACGTCAAAAAGGACGTCATTGGCGAAGAGGTATATCCCGTTTTCAAGAAACTCGATCTGGGCGATTTTATCGGCATCACCGGCACGTTGTTTAAAACCCGCACGGGTGAGATCACGGTGCGCGCTACGAGTTACACTCTGGTGGCCAAGGCCCTGCGCCCGTTGCCGGAGAAATTCCATGGTTTGACTGATGCGGATCAGATCTACCGTCAGCGCTATCTCGATTTGATCGTGAACCAAGAGTCGCGTCAGCGGCTTATGCTGCGTTCGAAGATTGTGTCCCACATCCGTCGTTTTCTCGAGAACCGTGAGTTCTTGGAAGTGGAGACTCCGGTGTTACAAAACATCGCGGGTGGCGCGGCAGCTCGTCCTTTTGAGACGCACCACAATGCATTGCGCGCGGATTTTGTGCTGCGCATCTCCCTCGAGCTTTACCTGAAACGGATGCTGGTCGGCGGCTTTGATCGGGTATTTGAGATTGGCCGTAATTTCCGCAACGAAGGAATTTCCCGTCGGCACAATCCTGAGTTCACTATGCTCGAGGTGTATCAGGCCTACAGCGACTACCGGGGCATGATGACCTTGGTGAAGGACCTGATGCAGACCTTGTGTGCTGACGTGTTGGACTCGTCCCAAATTACGCATGCGGACAGTGGTGAGGAAATCGATTTTGCCGGCGACTGGCGCGAGGTGCCTTACAAGGACTTGATTCGCGAAAAGACGGGTGCAGCGGATTGGTTTGAACTTTCCAAAGCAGATAAAACGACGGGCGCGAAGGCGCTCGGTTGTAACGTCAATCCCGACTGGGAGGAGTTCGAAATCACGAATGAGGTTTTCTCCAAGCTGATCGAACCGAATCTTATTCAACCGACTTTCGTGACGCACCTGCCGAAGGAGCTGTGTCCGCTCGCCAAATTGAACCAGGACGATCCGAGTGTGCTAGATGTGTTTGAGCTCATTATCGGCGGCATGGAAATCGCCCCGGCTTACAGTGAGCAGAATGATCCCGACGTGCAGCGTCAGATGTTTGAAGCGCAGGCCGGCGAAGAGCAGCAGAACATCGACCATGATTTCCTAACGGCACTTGAGCATGGTATGCCCCCCGCGGGCGGCATGGGCATCGGCATCGATCGCCTCTGTATCCTGCTCACCGGAGCGGAGAGTATTCGGGATGTAATCCTATATCCCCAGCTCCGGCCCGAAGCGCCCAGCGCAAAAGCTGAGAGCTGAAATCTGAAAAGCTGAAACAAAACCTTCCCGTTCGGTTCTTAATTTCAGTGTTTCAGCTTTTTAGTATTTCGGTTTTCATTTCCTGTGCCTTGGTCCCTCTACCTCGCTCTTAAGCAACTCTTCCCGGCGGGGAAGTGGTTCCCGTTTTTTACGGCAATCTCGGTGCTGGGCGTGACGCTAGGGGTAGCGCTACTGATTGTGTCCATCAGCGTGATGGGCGGTTTCGGCCGCGAGATTCGCCGTATGATCGTCGATACGCAGGGCGACGCGCAGGTACGCGCCCGCGGTTTTTTAAACAATCCCGCCGAAGTATTAGCGGTATTGGAGCAGGCGCCGGATGTGGTGGGAGTTTCGCCGTTCGCCGAGGGGGTGGTGATGCTCGAACACAACAGTATGCCGGCATTTCCGGCCCTGCAGGGAATCGATGTAGATCGAATCAATGATGTGATTCCACTGAACGACTATATTCGCGCGGGATCGCTAGATGATCTGGATGATGACTCGGTGATCTTGAGTTCCCGTCTCGCCTATTCGATCGGTGCGCGGATTGGCAGTGTGGTGGAGGTTTATTCGCCCCTTTTGTTGGAGAAGATCAAAGCCGACGAAGTGATGTTGCCCCGCGAACTGGAGGTCGTAGGTATCATGGAGATAGGCCACCAGTCGCTCGATAGTAGTTTGGTTCTAGTCACGATTAGGCGGATGCAGGAGCTCTACGGACTCGGTGAGGGGGTGCATGGATTCAGCATCAAGCTCACCGAAGGGGTGGATGCGGATTTGGCGGCTCGGAAAATCAATCTATTGTTGCCGGATGTGGCACCGCACGCTTTTGCCCGTTCTTGGATGGATTCGAATGAGGACTTTCTTTTCGTGGTGCAGTTGGAGAAGAACATGATCTTTTTCCTCCTCATCTTCATTATCGTCGTCGCAGCATTTTCGGTGACCAGTTCGTTACTGATCGCGGTGGTGCGTAAGACCCGTGAAATCGGCCTTTTGGGCGCGATGGGTGGCCGCACTCGAGATGTTGCACTTTGCTTTTGTTGGCAGGCGTTGATCATCGGGATCACCGGCACGACGACCGGGGTGGGGCTCGGCTATTTGGTGGTGCACTTTCGCAATGATATCATCGCCACGTTTACGCAACTGACCGGCAGCGAAGAGGCACTCGTGCGATTTTATGAGTTCAGTAATTTACCCGCGCACCTTTCGGATCAGGACTTTTGGCTGATCGTCGGGTTGGCCATTTCGATATCAACTTTGGCGGGAATCCTCCCGGCCTGGCGGGCCGCTCGCCTCCAACCGGTGGAGGCACTGCGCAGTGAGTGATTGGAAAACGGTGAGGCCGATGGATGTCGGGCATAAAGCCCGACCCACGTTCCGGAAGTGGTCACCTAATGTGGGTCGGGCTTTATGCCCGACATGTTTCATGGTGTCGGCGAAACGTCGAGGACCCTTGTCGTGAGTGACGTGATCTTAGCCGCTCAAGGGCTTACGAAGTCGTTTCAAAGTGGCGACCGCCTGCTGGAAGTATTACGTGGGGTCGACTTGTCGGTCAGCGCGGGAGAAAGCGTGAGTATTCGCGGCGAATCAGGTTCGGGTAAATCTACCTTGTTACACCTGTTGGCGGGGCTGGATGCGGTCGATAGTGGTGAACTCGCTTGGGATGGTTTGGCGGATACCGGTGCGGCACGACGGGGCCGATTCCTCGGCATGGTATTCCAGTCCTTTTATTTGATACCGGAACTTACCGCGCTCGACAACGTCTTGATGGCCGCCCGCATGGTGGGGCGCATTGGAACGGCAGAACGAGCGCGCGCGGCTTTGTTATTGAAGCGAGTTGGATTGACCGAGCGTGCCGATCACGTGCCGGCGAAACTTTCCGGCGGAGAACGTCAAAGGGTGGCGGTGGCCCGAGCGATGATGAATTGTCCGCGGTTGTTGTTGGCGGATGAGCCTACGGGAAACCTCGACGAAAAAACCGGTGAAGCAGTCATTCAGCTTTTATTGGATCTGTGCGGAGAGACAGGGACGGCATTCGTGCTCGTCACGCACAATGCGGCGCATGCGGCACGCACCGACCGCCAGCTTTCGATGCACGCCGGCGAGTTGAGCGCCGCGTCTTGAACGATTTATTTTCTCTTTGGGTTTAATGCCCCGGAGCTTGCTCCGGCTTGGTTGTAGTCGGACTTGATGAGGCCGGACCGGGGCCGGCGACCCCAGCTACAAAATGAATCTATCAAACGTCCGCAGCTTGCTCCGGAGCATCTTTATTCGAGCACGAGATAACCGCGCCGATTACTTTCGAATCCGCGAAAAGCTCTGGTTTCCAAATTACTATCTTCGATCAAAGCATCCACGTCTATCAGACTAGCAAGTTCGGTCGCGGATGGTGAGGACCCAAAGTCTACGCCTACTACGCACCTCACTCCAAAATCTCCCGAATCGATGTCCCAAACCCCGCCAAGTGATGTCGACGCTTTGATGTATTCACCTAGCTGGGCATGTCCGCCCGCCAACGACCCGGAACCGGGATCACCGGGAAGAGCGCCGATTTCGAGCATCATGGTTTCCAAACCTTGGGAGAAGACACGCAGATCATTAGCAAATCGGCTTATTTGAGAACGGTGTTTCACCCGATTGAGTGCGGGTATGGCCAAGGCTGCGAGCAAGCCGATGATCACGACGACAACCATGATTTCGACGAGGGTGAAGGCACTCCGTTGGTTTCTGCGCATGCTCCCTATCTCAAAGGCGATGGAGAGGTGTTGCGACCTCCCAACGGGCAGATCTCGTTAAGCGTTCGTAAAAAGACGCCGTTAAAGCTGTTTGAGCATTCCGAAATGCTTGATTCCCCAAAATTTTGGTCCGGTCGAAACGACTTCGTAACCGTGTTTTTCATAGAACAGAACCGCGTTTCCCCGCCCATTTAAAAAGATCTGATCGAGGTCTTGGAGACGGGCCTCGTTTTCGAGGCCGCGTAAAATGTCCGATCCGAGTCCGCGTCTTTGATACGCTTCATCTACGGCCATGCAACGGATCTGGCCTTTGCGGGAATCCATCTGATGGAGTCGTCCGACCGCCATAGGCGTCCCGCTAGAAAAAATGCCCAAATGGTAGGCGCTGCCTTCAAGTTCGTCTCGTTCCGAACCTCGAGGCAGTGACCAAGGCTCGCGCAGCACGCGCCAACGTAACTCGTAATATGCCGCAAATTCTTCTGCCGATTGAGGGGGACGCGGTGCGGCAGTGAGTTTTTCGGTCATGAATCGCGGCAGTGAGATCAGAGAGTTTCGTGATGTTTCCCTCGGAGTTTTAGTTCAGGGGGTTTTCTTGAAAATAACGAAATAGTTGTCGCTGAGGAGATCAGTAATTTCGCGGGTTTTCGCGAAACCGACTGCCGTGATTTCGGCCTCAAATACTTCTTGTCCGGCGCGCATGTGATTGAGAATCCAATCCGCACTCGTGCCGGGTATGCGCTTGAAATCGATGAGCACGATTCGACCACCGGGCCTCAGAGCCTGGTGCAGGGAGGCGAGCGTATCATTTGGGTATTCGAAGTGGTGATACACGTTGCAGATAAAGGCGAGATCGATGGAATTGGGGGCGAGCTCGGTGGAGCGTTCGGTGCAAAGCACGGTCTCCACATTTTTCCATCCCCGGCGCTCGATATGGGTATCAACGTGGGCCAGGAATTTTTCGATGATATCGACCGCGAAGACTTTGCCCTTCGGACCAACGGCTGCGGTCAAGGTGGGGAGAAATAAGCCCGTGCCGGTGCCGATGTCGGCAATGTCTATACCGGGTTCTATACCGATCTGAGCGACGATTTCATCGCGGTTGTCGGCTACTTCTCGACCCTCGCGCTCCAACCGTTCGACCCAATCGGCCACGATCATGTCCTCGCTCAAATAGGAGGCGTTGATGCCGGGGTTTACGCTACTTTCCTGAGCCACGGCGACGGTTGCGATGAGGGCCAGAATTGAGAGACGAACCATAGGGTAGAGAGACATGGTTCGAATAGTGACACGTGAACGGGAAGCTGTCAGTCTATTTGGAGGGGCTGAACGTATTTGCGCGATGGGATCGTTCGTGGATTGAAAACGAGTTCCACCAAACTCAGGTTGACTGTCTTCATGAAGATTTCACCCCGTTACCTTGTCTTCTTTGCTCTCTTGAGCTCAGTCGTAACCGCCTCGGCCAAACCGAACGTATTGTTCATTCTCGCGGATGATTTGGGTTGGCGTGACCTGAGTGTGGAAGGCAGCACCTTCTACGAGACTCCCCATATCGATCGAATTGCGGGTTCGGGGGTGCGCTTCACGCGTGGTTATGCGGGGTGTCAGGTTTGTAGTCCGTCACGAGCTGCGATCATGACGGGGAAGGCTCCAGCCCGGGTGGGGATCACCGATTGGATTGGCGCGAAACAGGGCGTGGATTGGAAACGTAATACGAAACTGTTGCCCGCGTATTACGAACATCACCTGCCGCACAAGGATGTGAGCATGGCGGAAGCATTTAACGAAGCCGGATATCGCACGTTTTTCGCGGGTAAGTGGCATCTCGGTGGCGAGGGGTCTTATCCTGAAGATCACGGGTTTGAGATCAATATTGGGGGGCACGAGAAAGGCTCTCCTCCCGGCGGTTATTTCGCACCTTATACTAATCCTCGGATGACCAGTGGTCCCGATGGCGAGGCTCTGCCACTGCGGTTGGGTCAAGAAACCGCCGACTTCATTGATTCGCACGCGAAGGAACCGTTCTTTGCCTACCTCTCGTTCTATCAGGTTCATGGGCCGATTCAGTCGACCAAGGAGTTGTGGGCGAAGTATCAGAAGAAGGCGCAAAGCCATGAGCCGGTGAGCAATCGCTTCATCGTCGATCGCACGAGTCCGGTTCGCCAAGTCCAGGACCATCCGGTCTACGCAAGTATGGTTGAAGCCATGGATGATGGGGTAGGTCTCGCCTTAGCGGCGCTAGAGCGAAACGGACTCCTGGACAATACGATCATCGTCTTCACTTCGGACAATGGTGGCGTCTCGGCGGGCGACGGTAAGGCGACTTCGAATTTGCCACTCCGCGGCGGAAAAGGGCGCCAATGGGAAGGCGGATTACGCGAACCTTACTTCATCGCGGCTCCTGGCGTGGGGACTCCTGGAACGACTTCGGCCGTGCCCGCGATTCACATGGATTTTTATCCGACGTTGCTTGATTTGGCCGGACTACCGGCTCGGCCTGAGCAGCATGTCGACGGCGTGAGTCTCGTGTCGGTCATGGATGAGAGCGGCTCGATCCCCGATCGGGCACTGTATTGGCATTACCCCCACTACGGTAACCAAGGGGGCGAACCGAGTGGCGTCATTCTGCATAAGGATTGGAAACTGATCCGCTACTACGAGGACGGTCGCGAAGAGCTGTATCACGTGACCCGCGACATCGGTGAGCAAAACGATCTCGCGGCCGAACAGTCCAAACGAGTGGCGGCACTGGGTAATCGTTTGTCCAAATGGCTCCATGAGACGGATGCGCGGATGCCTGATATCAATCCCCATTTTGATCCGGTTGCCTATGAGCGGGAGAAGAAACATATCCGCAATGTTGAGATGCCTAAACTCGAACGTCTGGCAGCTGAGTTCCTCGAGTCCGACTTTGTAGGCACGGATGGCACCTGGTGGGGCTCCAACCCGAGCGGCGAATCCGATTAGTTCGGCACCACCTGTTAGAGTGTCCCGACTGGCGTGTCAGCTCGAGCTGGTCGTGGCCACTCATTGCCCAAGTGCATAGTCTCTGAGGCCGAAGAGATCGGCCCTGAGCGCACCTGATTCGTCTTAGCGCCGTTGGAGCGCGATATTGGTGACGAGGTGAGAACGCCCAGCACCGCTCAATTCGATGCGTTCCGAAATAGTGTGATTAAGTTGTAACTTCGAAGGGGGGACCGGGGGTATTCAACATATCGATCCGATATACCTAACTTCTTAGTTCCCATGAAACGAGCCCGACATCTTCCCCTTTTTCTCCTAATTGCCGTATTTTCCGCGGTCGCTGCTCAGGCTGGGGTTGAGCGGGTATTTAATGAGTCTTTCTCGGTCCAACCGGGAGGCGACTTGGTCATTTACACCTCAGGTGGGGATATCGAGGTTACGCGCGGTGCCGGTGATACCGTGACCGTGGTCGCGAAGTTGGTGTTTTCTGGGTTGGTTTCTGAATCCCAAGTGGACGAGCTCATGGAAGAGATCGAACTGATAATTAAGGAAACAGAACAGGGCTTCAGCGCATCGTTTAAACAACCCAAGCAGTCCTCGGGATAGTTCAGTTGGTTTCGATCGACTCGGGCATCAGCCCATTTTTGGTCACCGTTCCTTCTGACTTTAACGTCAATACTCGCACCTCTGGTGGAGATATCGAGATTTCGGACTTAGTCGGTGAGGTAGTCGCTAGAACCAGTGGAGGGGATATCGAGGTTGGTCACATCGATTGTCCCGTTAATTTACACACCTCAGGCGGAGATATCGAAGTTCGGTATGCCGTCGGTGACGTGAAGGTTCACACTTCTGGTGGAGATATCGAGGTGGTAGATGCTGAGGGTTTGGTCAATGCCAGCACGAATGGAGGCGATATCAAAATCGGCCGCGTGGTGGGAATCTTACATGCTTCAACCAGTGGGGGTAATGTTTCGGCGCGGTTGCAGGGACCTTTACTGGAAGATGCCGTGCTGAGCACCAGCGGAGGCAGCGTCACGGCTTGGGTGGAAGAGGGAACTGGGTTTCAACTCGACGCCCGAACTAGCGGCGGTGGCGTCAAGGCTGAGGGAGTTACGATCAAGATCGAATCCGGTAGCTTGGGACGCAGTAAGCTGGTGGGCGAAGTCAACGGTGGCGGACCCACGCTCAAACTTCGTTCCAGTGGAGGAAATATAAATGTCCGCACGAGCTGATACCTAAGACTCATCTCCTGCCGCAGTGCTGCGGACGGGGAGGTTTCGGGAAGGAATGATCGTTACGTAGAACTACCGAGGTGGGGGTTGCGCAACTCTACTAACATCATTTCGTTTGCGAGATAATCTAGGGTTTATTGCCTAGATGCATGTTTAATAAATTTCTCTCATTTCTCGCTGCGTCCTTTGCGTTGATCGGTGCCGTTTCGGCCGCGGAACGAGTTGAATCCTACGAATGGCTGGTTGGAGATGCCCCGATTATCAAGGTTGAGGCCTTCAAAGGCACCATTCGCGTCGAACCCGCAGAATCGGGCAAAGTGGAGCTGTCATTGGAGGCTCAAGCCAGTGGAAGAAACGCCGAACGTTGGTTGGAACGTCTTACGGTAAAAGCCAGTCCCTTTGGCGCGGGTCTGGTGACAGCGGTCAAACGCGCTTTCTGGGGAGTAGAGTTCACCACAGACCATCTCCCTATGCGGGATATTACTTTAGTGCTCCGGGTGCCGCAGCCCTGCACCTTGGATCTTAAGACCGGATTTGGACATATCGAGGTTGCGAACGAATTCCGGGGCAATACTCGGGCTCGCGTTTCCACCGGGGATATCTTCATCGGACGAGTAGATGGCTCAGTGAATGCTGTTACCCAGTCGGGTAACGTTATCATTTCGCGTGCCTCCGGCGATGTCACCGCCCGTAGTCACCTCGGTGATTTGCAGGTGGGCAATGTTAAGGGGCAAGCGAACCTGCGGGCCGATCACGGTAATATTGATGTCGTCAACAGTGTTGGCGGTCTCAAGGCCAAGTCGGTTAATGGCAACATCACCGCAGGAATGAGTCTTGAAATTTCCGGCGACACGCATCTCGAAGCGGCCGTGGGCGACGTGTTCGTTGCGATTGATCCTGATTCGTTTCTGGACGTGCGCGCTCGAACAACGTGGGGCAAGGTGAACTCAGCGCTGGATCCTCAGGGAGTGGACGCCAAGTCCGGTGATTCCCAACTGCGCGGACTGCTTAATGGGGGAGGCGCATTGATGGCCCTTCTAGCCAAGGGTGGCGATGTGCACATCAAATCGGTTCCGACCTATGGCATGTATTTTGATTAGTAGTAATCAAGTGATAGGGGTATAGGTCGGTCGCTCTTAGGGGGGCGGCCGATCTTCTTTTTTAAGGATTAGTGGAAGTCGTGTGAGGGATTGCACTTCAGCGGCGGAGCGCTGACTTTTGCCTCAACCTTCAACGTATATGAACGACGCCTACCTCCGCCTCATCGATCGACTGAAACACCGCTACCTCATCGGTTCCGTGCAGGGGCTCTTAGGCTGGGACGAACAAGTCAATCTCCCCCCTGATAGCGCGGATTTTCGCGCCGAGCAAATGGCGACGATCGCGGGTCTCGAGCATGCCGCGGCCAGCGACCCTCAGATCGGCACCCTGCTGGCGGAGCTTGGGGGCGCGTTCGCCGATCTCGATCAGGACTGCCAAGTCGTGGTCCGTGAAGCACGTCAGGATTTTGATCGCGTGACCAAGCTGCCGGCTGAATTCGTGGAAGAAAAAGCGAGGCACAGTAGCGCCGCCTATCACGCTTGGACCAAGGCACGAACGGATCGGGAATTCGCTCCGTATGCCCCATTCATTGAGAAACATCTGGAATTAGCAAAACGCGAAGCTGAATACCAAGGTTGGGGCGATCGCCCTTACGACTACGCGATTGATCTGCATGATCCGGGATTCTCGGCAGAGGTGATCGATCAGTTGTTTGCCGAACTCAAAATGGGACTCATACCGTTGGTGAAGAAAATCGAGGCGGCCGCGGCGGCGAACAAAACAGTGAGCCCATTGCATGGGTTTCCGGTGGATGCTCAGCGCAGTTTTTTGGAGGAAGTAACGGCGAAACTTGGCTTTGATTACGGTCGTGGCCGCATCGATGTGTCGCCGCATCCGTTTTGCGAGGGATCGGGGGCTGATGTGCGGATGACGACGCGGTTCCAAGAAGACGATCCGTTGGATTCGCTCTTCAGCGCGATCCATGAAGCGGGACACGGTCTTTACGAACAGGGGCTTCCTTTGGCGGATCACGCGACTGCGCTGGGTCAACACGCGGGCATGGCGATGCACGAATCGCAGAGTCGTATGTGGGAGAATCAAGTGAGTCGGAGTCGCGCGTTTTGGCGGCACTTCGAATCCCGTTTCCGGGAGTTCTTTGGCGCCCAATTGGACGGTGTTTCATCGGATCAGCTTTATCGTGAAATCAACGCAGTCCGTCCCACGTTGATCCGCGTGGATTCGGATGAAGTTCACTACAACCTACACATTATTCTTCGGTTCGAATTGGAGAAAAAATTATTCAGTGGTGAGCTCGCGGTGAAAGATTTACCGGAGGCGTGGAACGACTCGTGTGAAGAAATCCTGGGCTGTCGTCCTACCCATGACGGGGAAGGCGTCTTGCAGGATGTGCACTGGAGTGGGGGAGCGTTTGGTTACTTCCCGAGTTACTGTTTGGGCAACATGATCGCGGCGCAAAATTGGGATGCAGTGCGTCGTGAGATGCCGGACCTGGAGAGTGATTTTGAGCGAGGTAAGTTCAGTCGATTGTTGAATTGGCTTCGCCTTAATATTCATCAGCAAGGCAAAAGCCGGCCGGCTCTTGAACGGGTTGAGATCGTGACGAAGGCGCCGCTTTCTCCCCGATCACTGCTGGCTTACTTGGAAGAGCGTTACGGCTCACTCTACAATTAATCCGACCTGTCCCATGGGATTAATCGATAGCCATACCCATTTGGAGTGTTTCGTCCGGCGGGGTGAGTTACCTGCTGCCTTGGCGCGAGCGCGGACGGCCGATATCGAAGCCCTTATTACGGTCGGGACGGCCAGTGATGACTGGGATGGATATCAGTCTCTGGCTCGCGAACATCCGGGACTCATCTATTACACGGCCGGGTTGCATCCGTGCTCCGTGGAGCAAAATTGGGCCGAAGAACTCTCGGGTCTTGAATCCTTTTGGACTGGGGGGGGGGCACGCCCCGTCGCGTTGGGTGAATGTGGATTGGATCGGTTTCATCTTCCGCAAGACGATGCCGATCAGGCGGCTCAATTGATGGATTGGCAAAAAGCAGCTTTTGCCCAGCAACTGCAGCTAGCGAAGGCGCTCGAATGTCCCATCGTGGTGCATTCCCGCGGCGCTTTTGACGCGTGCGTGGAATTGATCGATCAAAGCGGAGTGGCCTGGGAACGGGTGGTGTTTCACTGCTTCGCCGAAGGACCCGCTGAGATGACCGTGCTGCGGGAGCGGGGAGGTTTCGGTTCGTTTACCGGCATCCTCACTTACAAAAATGCCCAATCGGTGCGTGATGCTGCGATGGTGCAGGGGTTGGATCGGTTCATGGTCGAAACGGACGCGCCTTATTTGACGCCGGTGCCTCATCGCGGAAAACCAAATGAACCCGCCTATGTGCGACATACGGCAGACTACGCGGCCGAGATGTTTGGGGTGAGCTATGCAGAACTCGCGGAGGTCACCACGCGAAATGCGCGGCGGTTTTACGGGCTCGATTGAACGGGAGAAACTGAGTCTTTAGAGGCCCTTTAGGCCTCGTCGAACTTGCGTTCGAAGAGCTCTTTGAGCTCATCCAGCATGGGCGACGCATCTTCTCCCGTAACGTTGAAACGCACGAGTGAGCCCTTGCCGGCGGCCAACATCATGAGCCCCATGATACTCTTTCCGTTCACCTGCTCGTCATCTTTTTCTACGAGCACTTCGGCGCTAAACTTATTCGTAACGCGCACAATCATGGCGGCAGGACGGGCATGGATCCCCATCTTGTTCTGCACTTCCAGCTCTCGAGAGAGGGTGGAGTCGGTGTTGGCGGTATCAGACGAATCGGACATGAATAATTGAGCGTTCGGAGCCGTCGAGTGGCTTGCAACTCAAAAACTGAGTCCACAAAGTGGTCCTGATCCGTATGAGTGAAACCGCCATTATTGTCCCGTGTCGTCTCGAATCTAGCCGATTCCCGCGCAAGCTTTTACATGAGATTCAGGGGGTTCCATTGGTCCTCTGGGTGGCGCGGCGGATTCGAGAGCAAGCCCCGGAGTTTCCACTCTGGTTTGCCGTCGATGACTCGTTGTTGGCCAAGCCTTTAGCTGAGGATGGTTTTCAGATACTGCGGACCAGCGTAGAGCACAACAGTGGCACCGATCGGATTGCCGAGGCGAATCGCACCGTCAAAGCTGAACGGGTGATCAATGTGCAAGCGGACGAACCGATGGTGACGGGTGGTCAAATTAGAATGTTGGCGGATTTGATCGCTGGACCTGTAGCGATGGCGACTTTGGCGACTCCTTTTAGGCGGGTGAGAGATTTTTACGATGCGAACCAAGTGAAGGTCGTGATGCGTCGGGATGGCCGCGCTTTATACTTCTCTCGCTCGAGGATGCCGTTTCCCCGTGATCTTGGTCTGACGATTGAGGATGACTGGGTGGAGTCCCATCCCTGTCGAAAACACCTCGGGCTTTACGCTTATCGAGCTGAATTGCTCGAGAAGTTTGCCGGACTGCCCCCCGGAGAACTCGAGCAAATTGAAAAACTCGAGCAACTACGCGTGCTGGAAAACGGCATGGATATCGCCGTCGGTTTGACCGATCAACCCGGACTTGGCGTGGATACCCCCGCCGACGCGACGAAATTTGAAGTCCTGTTAGGTCAGCCCGCGGAAGACTGAGTCGGTTTGGGTATCGAGCGTCCCTTACACTTTTCCGGCGATCCGGCTTTCGATTAGGTTCCGGAAGTCTAGGAACAGAGGGTCGGCGTCGTTGGGGCCGGGAGCGGCCTCGGGGTGATACTGCACGGAGAAGACCGGCAGCTCTTTATGGCGAAGACCCTCGACCGTTTGGTCGTTTAGATTGATCTCGGTGACCACACTTCCACCAGCGGCGAGGCTATCGGGATCGGTGGCAAAGCCGTGATTTTGCGCCGTGATGGATACGCGGCCGGTTTCAAGGTTTTGCACCGGCTGGTTTCCGCCACGATGACCGAACTTGAGTTTGAACGTTTTGCCCCCCAGCGCATGGGTGAGCATCTGGTGACCGAGGCAAATGCCGAAGGTAGGTAATTCCGGCAACAAGGCGCCAACTGTCTTGTGCATGTAGTCGAGCGCGGCCGGATCTCCGGGACCATTGGATAGAAACAGTCCGTCGGGTGCGTATTCGCGAATCATCTCAGCGCTGGCGGTGGCCGGGAAGACCTGGACGTCAAAGCCATGGCGGATGAGTTTGCGGAAAATGGAATATTTCGCGCCTAAGTCGAACGCGGCGACCCGATAGCGTTTAGGATGTTCAGGTTGGGCACCCCTGGATGTGCCCACCGGGATGTAGGGTGCATTGTGCCGAGTTGCATCGTCTGCTCCCCAGATGTAGGGCTCCTTGCACGTCACATCCTTAACGTAGTCGCTACCGGCAATATCATGCCAATTGCGCGCATTCGCCACCGCTTCTTCGTCGGAGATGGGCAACGTGCTGATACAGCACTTCATGGAGCCATTGACGCGGAGTTTCTTGGTGAGGGTGCGCGTATCGATCTCGCTGATTCCCGGAATGCCATGCTGCTGCAAATACGATCCCAAATCTTGTTGGGAGCGCCAATTCGAGGCGATGGGGGAGGGGTCTTGGACCACGAAACCGGAACACATCGGCGCGGCAGCCTCGTCATCCTCGGAGGTGATTCCGGTGTTGCCGATTTGCACGGCCGTCATGGTGACGATCTGACCAAAGTAGGATGAGTCGGTCAGGATTTCCTGATAACCGGTCATCGACGTATTAAAAACGCACTCGCCGGATACCGTGGCATCGGCGCCAAAGGCGAGACCGTGAAAGATCGAACCATCTTCTAGTGCGAGAACCGCTGGCTTGGGAGTGGGCATTAAAGCTGAAAGAAAACCCTTCGAATACCCTGTGCCAAGGGATTTTCGTCATTCAGGCCTAAACACCTGACTTTTTTTCAATATGACCGCGTAACCGGACGATCTTGGCGGGTTTTGAGTGATGTAGAGCACCGGTCTCAGAAATTTGAATATCAGTTACGAATTTAGCAGGTCGTTTGACACGGGTCTCGGGGAGATCTAAATCGGGGGAATTCATGGCGTACACGGAAGATCGATCACAATGGTATGAAGGGCAGGGACTGTGGCAGCACGTGCCGCAGGCGCAGTGGCAGGATTGGATCTGGCAGCTCAAGAATCGCATCACCACCAAGGAGCACTTGGAGCAGTATATGACTCTAACGGCGGAGGAAGAGGCTGGGATTGCCCACGCTGGCCAAAAGCTGTCTCTCGCGATCACCCCCTACTTCTTTAATCTGATGGATCGGGAGAATCCTAACTGCCCGATTCGGCTCCAGATGATCCCTCGTGAGGCGGAGACCAAGATTTCCGCCGGAGAAATGCTCGATTCCCTCGGCGAAGATGAGCACTCACCGGTGCCGGGCATCGTGCACCGTTATCCTGATCGCGTGCTGTTTTTGGTCACCGATCGCTGCGCCGCCTATTGCCGATACTGCACCCGGAGTCGCCTCGTCTCGAATGCCCAAGACTACAATTTCCACCCGGAATACGAGCAAGGCCTTCGCTACATCGAATCTCATCCGGAGGTGCGTGATGTGCTCCTGTCGGGCGGGGATCCGCTCCTACTCTCTGATCGGAAGCTAGAACACATTTTGGCGCGTTTGCGGGAAATCCCGCACGTGGAATTTATCCGGATCGGATCCCGAATTCCGGTATTTCTGCCCCAGCGGATCACCCCGGAGTTGTGCGAGATCTTCAAACGCCACGGTCCGATTTGGATGAGCATCCACGTGAACCACCCGAGTGAGGCGACTGCCGAACTCAAAGCGGCCTGCGATCGGTTGTCCTTCGCTGGTGTGCCTCTGGGCAACCAGAGCGTGCTATTGGCCGGGGTAAACGACGATGCGGACACCATGAAAGCGCTTGTCCATCGCCTGCTGCGGATGCGCGTGCGTCCCTACTATTTGTATCAGATGGATCTCATCACCGGGGGTTCTCACTTCAAAGTCGATGTGCGTCGAGGTCTTGAGATCATCAAGGCCCTACGGGGTCACACGACGGGTTACGCCATTCCGCAATACGTGATCGATGCTCCCGGGGGCGGAGGGAAAGTGCCCATCAATCCGGATTTTGTGGAAGAAATCACCGACGAAGAGATCGTTTTCCGGAATTATGAGGGCAATGTATACCGCTACCCGTTGACTGCAGAAGTGCAGATTCAGACCGCTTCCGACCCCGCTTATGGGGTGATTGATGCAGGGTAAACTGACTGAATATTCAGTCAGTTTTGCGTGCATGAAAAAAAGTCATGCTTTTCTCAAAGATTATTGAGCGAATCCTAACTTAGGGCGTCCACCAAGATGCAGAATATAGCGCCGTAAAGGTTTTAACTTAGGTTAATTGATTACGGATTGCTTGGTGTTAGGTCATAAGGGGCGCCCGCAAGGGCGCCCCTTTATTTTGAACGAGAGCCCATGAATATCGTTCTGATATTTTATGAAAAAAAAGTTTAACAAAAATCGAACGAATTCTGATCAGCTGAGTCCATCTCTGTAGTTCAAGTTTTAGTTTTAGGTTTGCTTGGTGTTAGGTCTAAAGGGCGCCCCGAAAAGGGCGTCCTTTTCCTTTGGATCTGTTTACACTCTAAAAGCGGTTCATATCCGCAATTTACCCAAGCAGCGCTCGCGCTGACGATCACTCTTTCCGATCGAGATTTGGATCAGGCTGAGATCCTGGCGTTTAACGCCGTCCGTCCGGATAATTTCACCACGAGTCTCTGTATTCACTGGTGGCGGGGGGTGTGACTCGGAAGATCTTGAGGTCGCCGCGGGGCGGTTGGAGCTAGTCCGGTGGCCGGACTCCACTGGCCAGTAGGGTCTCGAAAAAGGGTGCTTGTTCTTCGCGGCTCACGGTAGTCACTTCAACTTGGTCGAACCCAGCCGAACGGATGAATCCGTGCAGGGAGTTTTCACTGAAACCAAGCCAGACGTCGGCATAGATCTCTCGGGCTTTTTCGAACGTGTGGGCCTTCAGATCCAGCAGCAGTAATTGGCCGCCGGGTTTCAGGATTCGGTAAGCCTCCTGAATGGCGACATCAGGGTGTTGAGCATGGTGCAGCGCTTGGCTGAGAATAGCCAAATCGACGGATCGGTCCGGCAGGGGCACGGTCTCAATGTCCCCCAGCTTGTAAGTCAGATTGGCGAGGCCGTTTTTGGCGGCCAGCTCCGTGCCCACTTCGACCATACGAGGTGAATTATCGATACACCAAACCTTGGCGACCCGGCGCGCCAGGAGCTGTGAGATCAAACCTTCGCCCGCACCCAGATCCGCGACTTCGATTTTTGGGGCCAACTTCAGGGCGAGATGACCAATCGCTTCCCATGAGCGGCCCGGACAATAGTTTTTACCGAGCTTTCCGGCGATGAGGTTGAAATATTGTTCCTGATGGGCGCGGCGTTTTTGAAGCACGCGATTCAGATTCGATTTATCCTCCACGAGTTCTTTTTCCTCGGCGACCGCTTCACATGCCGCTGACAGCAAAGTCACCGCTTGGGCGGAAAGATTGGGCTGAAGGATGTAGAAGGCTTTTTTCCCTTCGCGCCGATCTTGGACCAGGTCATTCGCCCGTAACTGCGCCAACTGCGACGAAATGCGCGACTGAGCCATATCGAGGATCTCACCAAGCTCACCGACCGAAAGTTCTTCTGCCCGTAGGAGCGAAATCAACCGCACCCGAGTAGGGTCGGACAAAAGCTTAAGGATATCCCAGGTGCCATTCACAATTGGGAGTTTGGGGGGCTTTGATCGGAGGCTAAAGCCCAAAGTCGTCGATCAATTCGAACTTGTTAGTCAAAAAAAACCGCCGCCTCGATGAAGAGAGCGGCGGTGAAAGTGGAAAGAATCAGTAGGATCAGGAAGCCGGAGTGGGAATGCGCTCGAGCTTGGTGACCTCGTATTCTTCTTCGGAGGAACCAATCTTCACCTTCACATTGTCACCCTTACGTTTGCCGAGCAGGGCTTGGCCGAGAGGCGTCTTGTAGGCGATGATGTAGTTATCTGGGTCACTGTCCCAAGCCCCGAGAACCTTATAGGTTGGGGTCTGGCCATTACCGAGATTTTTGAGGGTAACGATACTGCCAACGCCAATTTGGTCGGCGACGGTTTCGCTAAAGTCAGTGATACGAGCGCTTTCGAAATCTTTCTCAAGCTGCGACTTCTGCGACATAAGCAAAGCCTGATCTTGCTTCGCCATCTTGTATTCGGAGTTTTCCTTCAAATCACCGTGCTCACGAGCGGTGGCAATTGACTTGGAATTTTCCGGAATCTTGGTCGAAACGATCAGTTCGTATTCTGCATGGCGACGTTCGTAACTTTCACGAGAAACGAGCAATGCCTCTTCCTTGCCCTCGGCATCGCCAGCCACGAGTGACTGGATGTTCGGGAAGATTTTGATGAAGCGAGCCAGTAGGGACTTCTTGGTGAGTTCCTCGAAGCCTTGATTCAGCATGAGGGTATTGGCCAAATCGCGGGCGATTTCAGGATCTGCGGTCGCAAGCAGATCGGCGATGAGATCAGGGTCGTCACTGAGCATATCGCCCAACGGAATCCGGCGGGCGGAAGCGGCTTGCAGGGCTTCGTAATCGATCGCGAAGAAGATAGCGCTGAGTAGACGAGGGGTGATCAGCTCGTTGAGCAGCTTGGCGAACTTCTTCGAATGACGATTCTTGACGATCCAAAGCAGGACAGGCGCGCGGAGGTTTTGCTCCACTTGCCAGCGTTGGAAGGTCTCGGCGAGGTCGGCCGCGTATTCGTTCTCGATGAGGAAGTTGATGCACTCGGTCGTGAATTTACCCTGACTGGACTTCAGGAGGGTGAAGACGGCGTCGCGACATTCGATGGGGTGGGTGTCCTTGATCAGCGCGAGGAAGCGCGACTGGAAACCAACCGGAATCGAAGCGGCGATTTCGGTCAGATCGCGGACATCGCCGATGATTTCGCCCTCGGAAGGGGAAAGGGCGGAGGCGTCGGCTCCGGTCAAAACGGCCAGATCGTCGCGCACGGCGGCACCGTAGAGGCGCTCGGCCTGTGAAAGTTGGTTGGACTCACGCACGGCCTCGGTGACGATATCGAGCACCTTGAGCAGGTCCGTCATGTCGTCATCTTTTTCGACCGCAGCGATCAGCTTTTCAGCAATACTGATGCGGCGGCGGGCGGACTGGGTGCCTTCGAAGGCCTCCATGAGCTCGTCCTTGGCGGAAACCGGAACCTCGCGGAGAATGTAGCACTCGGTCTTTTTGGCCGGAACGGCGACGCGAGGATCCTTGGCGATGACCTTCTTAGTAGCGGTCCACCATTTCTTGAACTTCGTTTCACCGACGACCTGGGCGAGAGTGATCTCGAGGTCAATCGCGGTGGTCGCGTGTTTATCGTAGGACTTGAGGGCCTCAACGATGAGCTCACCAGGTTCTTTATCGATAAGGTTCTGGATGTGAGCGGCTTCGGTCTGCTTACGAGCGAGAATGTGGTGAGGAGGTAGCACATCCATCGTGCCCACACAAAAAGCCGGATCCATGCGATGTCCTGGCTTATCTTGGAAATCGATGACCAAGCGCTCTGCGGCTTCATCATAGCTTTTAATTTGGCCGAAACCCCAGCTACGGTGAACCACGTAGGTTCCAGGTTCCATGGCCTCCAATTTAGAGATAGCCGCCTTAAGCGACGGTTTTTTGGCGATGAGTGCAGATACGGCTTCCAGATTCATAACAAAGGGTTTTCTCGATAGAATTGGATATTGGAGAGGATCGAACTGGGTCATGTCAACAGGCACCTGAACTCACGTGAAAAAGGGATATAGCTTGGCAGAAACATTGGGGAGCCGGAGGGTGCGCCCATGAATCGACTTTCGTCTTCCCAATCTACTACTCCTTCTGATGCCTGGACTTGGTCCGTGCAGTTGCTCGAGCGTTGGCAAACGGGGACGGAACGGGTGGATTGGCTACTCGAATCGCTTCCCCGAGGCATGGGGGGAGGGGAAAGAGCCCGCGTGCAGGCACTTTTAGTGGGCGCGGTGCGTAATCTTACTCGGATTAAAGACAAACTGGATCGGCTGATGACGCGCCCGCCGCGTCCGATTGTAGAAGCGGCCTTGATCGTGGCGGGAGTTGAATTACTCGAATCGGATCCAGCCCCCGGACATGCGGCCAAGGTGGGCCACCACCTCGTCGAGCGCGTCAAACAGTTGGCGAGCCCCAAAGAAGCGGCGTTCGCTAATGCGGTCGGTCGGAAACTTGCGGTAGCGCTAATGAGTGAGGCAACTGAGCCGACAGATTCCGATAGCGCGGATACTTGGTCCATTTTCTATTCGCACCCCATCTGGCTGGTGGAGCGCTGGCGCGAACAACTCGGAGATGCTATGACCCGCCAGTTATTGGTGGTTAATCAGACCCCGGCGTCCGTGACGGTGAGACTGCGGCCGGGAGCGGCACTTACTCAGAGCCTGCCGGCCTGGCTAAACCCGATCGATGGGGCCCCCGATTTTTATACGGCCGAATCCGGCCATTGGGCGGAATTGCGTGGGTTGTTAGAGAGTGGAGAAGTGCATGTGCAGGATGCCGCGACGCGTTTAGCGATCGATTTGTTGGATCCTCAGTCGGGCGAGACGGTGCTCGATCTGTGCGCCGCCCCGGGAGGCAAGAGTCTCGCCATGGCGGATCGGATGCAGAAAGGGAAGATTGTGGCCTTCGATATGCCCGGTCGCCGGATGCCTCGTTTGGAAGAAAGTTTGCAGCGGGTGCCAGCGGGAGTCGAAACGGCCACCGTCTCGGGCGATTTGTTGCGGAGTGGCGCAAAAGCTTTGGAAGGAGCCAAGCAACCGCTCACTTATGCGGCGGTCCTACTCGATGTGCCATGCTCCAACACCGGCGTGATGCGCCATCGGGTGGATGTGAAGTGGCGTTTGCAGACGGATAGTTTTGAACGCCACTCCTCGCAGCAGCTTGATCTTTTGATCGCCGCCGCCGAACTCGTCGCTGAATCGGGTCGGTTGGTCTACAGCACGTGCAGTATTGACCGCGAAGAAAACGAGCAGGTGGTCAATGCGTTCCTGAAACGCCCTAATGGATCATTTGAACTCGAAGCGACAGAAGTAAGTCTGCCGTGGCAGAGCGGGTGCGATGGCGCCGCCGCATTTCGCCTGCGTCGGGTGAGCTAATCGACTCTAGCTAGGGCACCAGCGCGAAGGTGTCAGCGTCGATCGTCACTTCATCACGTCCCTGAATGAAGGTATATTCAATGGTGCCTCCCGCGTCGATTAGCGCTTGGTAACGGGTGAGCTCCCAAGCGTCGACTGGTTCTCCATTTAGCCGAATCACGAGGTCGCCGATCGAAAATCCGGCTCGGGACGCCGGTGAATTTGGGGCTATCGCAGTGATCCGCCAGTAGGCCCGCACTTTAGTGAAGCTCACGCCGGCGCTCATTTTGGGTGGGGAAGTGATCACGAAATCATCCCCGGGACGATAAAATGCTACTTGTCGGTTCGATTGGTCGAAGGTGACTTCGAAGTTCTGCAAGATTTCCCCACCGATCGAGGTGAGGTTCCCGCTCAAATCGACCACTGGGGTTTCGATTTGATAGTCACTGATATGAAGGGTGTCGGCGATTCGTCCCAGAATTTGACGATGATTGCCATGAAGGGTGCCGATCAGGGTGCCTTCGCGAGGAGGAGCTTCGAAATTCAGAGCTAATCCCGCGGGATCCAGGCTCAGACTGCCATCGCTGCCGCTATCGATGAGGGCGAGTAGTGGTTCGTTGCCCATCGTGGTTTCAATCAGGGGCACGCCATTTTGGATGGTGAAATTCAGCACACACCCGCGGAGAGGTTGTTCGTTTTCGAGTTCGGACATCACGATTCGTTGTCCCGGGTAGTCGAGCGTGAGGCGGGCATCAGCGAACAAATTGAAACCGAGCACACCGTCGATCTTGATGCCCAAATGGTCGGAAACGACGCGGCAATCGAACACCAGGGCACGGACATTGCGAAAATGAGCCCGACCAAAATCCACTTTGGCCAACAGGACCGAGTCCACGGGCACGGCTTGGCCGGTCGCGTCGCGCAACCAAACGGTCGGAACGGTGGGGTTGGACTGCCTGCTACGGCGGCGAATAGCGAACTCCGGGGAAACCAACGTCGCGGATGAGCCGGTATCGATCAGGAAATTCCAAGGTCCACCTTCGTCATCGGCTTGAACGACCACGAGCCCGCCGATGCATTTCATGGGAAATTCAGCGCTGTTGGGCGTAACCGGGGAAGGCTGCGCGACCACCGGCATGGGCGACAAATAAATGGTCGATTCGGCGGTATCGGTCGATTCTGCCGGAGTCGATCGACAACCAACCATCGAAATCACGAGCAGACTCGCGACGGTGATGATGGACTGCCGGCGACAGAACCTCATTTGACCGGTGGAGGCAGACGACGTGCCACCCACCAACTGCCGAAGCTCAACGCCGCGGCAGCAGCGAAGACAGTGGGGCCACCCATCATCCAAAACATAATACCTGCCGCGATGGGCGTGATCGCGCGGGCCAATGAACCGAGTGACCGAAAAATGCCTAGTATCCGACCCTGCTCGTTGTCCTCCGCGTAGAGTGAAATCAGCCCGGAGGTCGCAGGATTTACCAAACCTGCGCCGAGGGCGAGGATACCGAGACCGACATAAAGCGTGGTGACGTTGGGGGCGATGCCGACGAGAGCGAATCCGACCGCGGCAATCAGCAGGCCACTGAGTAATACGCTGATCTCACTCCGTTTCTTGAGTAGTCGACGCACGATCATGCCTTGGGTGATGATCGAACAAAATCCGAGGAAGGCCAGCATGATGCCGTTTTCCCGGGCGGTGAACCCGAAGCGATCCTGGCCAAGAAAGGTGAGCGAGAACTCCATCGCGCAAAAAGCTAGGGCGAAGGAAAATCCCACGAAATTAACCAGTCTGATGGCTGGTGATTGGATTTCCCGGGCCGCTTTCAACGGATGCCGCAGGCGCAGCGGTTCGGAGCCACTGGAGCGGTTTTCTTCAGCCAGAGTTTCGTCGAAGCGGGCGCGGATCCAAACCAAGTTGATCACGCTCATGATTAAGGCGATGATCGCGGGCACCGAAAATGGATGCAGCCCATACGCTGCTAAGGATGGGGTACTCTCGAGTAAATTGTATTGAGCGGTGATCGCACCGATGGCGGGACCAGTCACGAGTCCGAGTCCGAAGGCCGCTCCGACTAACCCCATGGCTTTGGCGCGTTCGGCGCGCGTTGTGACATCTGCAACTGCGGCGGTTGCGACCGAGATGTTGCCCCCAAAGATACCACCGAGCAGACGGGCGGCGACGAAGAGCCAGAATGAGCCGCTGACGATCCAGAGCACATAACTCAGCGCGGTTCCGGCTACGGTGTAGGACAGAATTTTGCGACGACCATGCCGGTCACTGGCAGCTCCCCAAAACGGAGCGAAGACAAATTGCAGCAGGGCGTAGATCGAACTTAGAACCCCGCCCAAGAGGACCGCCGCGAAGTTGCTGCTCTTACCGAAGGCCGTCGCCAAGCCTTCCGTGACCGTCATCAGGGCACCGAGCACGCCAGCGCCGCCCTCTACGTCCAGATAGTGCGAGAGAATATCCGGAACGAGGGGGAAGATTATCGAGAACCCGATCAGGTCGATGTAGAGGGTCAAGAAGATGACCCCTAGAGAGAGAGGGCGTTTGGAAGCAGGGGGAGTCACAGGCAGAAGGGATCCATAGGAAGACAAGACGGATGCCGAATGGAAAGTCTCGACTCTAACTGAATCAAGTTAGGAGGCGATTTTGATTCCCCCATGCGCCGAGGTCGGTTGAGTGGGTCCATGGTTATCACAATTGCGTTGATCCTTATTGTGGCGCGGCTCCTCGCCGAATGGGTGCTCTCTGAAATGAATTTACGAGAAGTGACTCGCAACGCTGGTCGCGCGCCGGATGCGGTAGCGGCGATGATGGATGAGGCGACCTACCAGAAATCAGTTGCCTATACGCAGGCAAAAAGCCGCTTCAATCGACTCACCCTGTTGTTTGATGCCGGAGTGCTGGCCCTCGTTTTGGTGAGCGGAATTCTCCCGCAGATGTTTGCGCAGATCGGGGCATGGGCCCCGGGGGCGAATTGGGATGACACCCTCTTCATCTTATTTGTAAGTGTGCTGCTTTCCCTGCCGAGTCTGCCCTTCGAGTGGTGGGCTCAGTTTCGCTTGGAAGCTCAGTTTGGGTTTAACAAAAGTACGCCGGGTTTGTGGGTTTCCGATAAGATTAAAGGCATCGCCCTGCTGTTTGTGATCGGATTTCCCTTGTTGTGGGGGCTGCTTTCATTGGTCGGCTGGGTAGGAGATTTCTGGTGGATTTGGGCCTTCGCCCTCCTCTTTGGATTTCAACTCCTCATGATGGTGCTTTACCCGAAGTTGATTTTGCCGCTGTTTAATAAGCTGACCCCGTTGCCGGATGGTGAGCTGCGAGATCGACTCTTGGCCTTGGGGGATCGCACCGGTTTCCAAGCCTCCACCATCGAAGTGATAGACGGCAGCAAGCGTTCGGGGCATTCCAATGCTTACTTTACCGGCTTTGGCCGCTTCCGTCGGATTGTCCTTTTTGATACGTTGATCGAGCAACTCGAGGCGGAAGAATTGGAAGCCGTGCTCGCGCACGAAGTGGGTCACTACAAGAGCGGTCACATTCCCAAGATGCTCGCGGTCGCCGCGTTCATGCAATTTGCGGCGTTTGCATCGATTGCCTGGTTGCTCTCGGCCGATTGGTTTTTAAGTGGATTCGGATTTCCCGCCGGGGAACTCGCTCCCGCGTTATTATTGTTCGGCTTGCTCAGTGGTCTGGTGACCTTCTGGTTTTCGCCGCTGAGTAATATTATGTCGCGGAAAAATGAATACGAGGCCGATGACTTCGCGCGCGCGGCGATGAAGAGTTCTGGGCCGTTGATTGCGGCCCTGCGTAAACTAGCGAGTGAAAATCTCAGCAACATGACGCCTCACGCCTGGTTCAGTGGGTTCTATTATTCTCACCCCACGTTGGTTGAACGCGAACGCGCGATGGTCGCGACGAAATAGACGTGAATCGGTTGGGACAGTTCTGGACGGGTTTGGTGGCTTTATTGGCCACGTTGGTTGCGACGGCGGAGCCCGTGACGGTGGCCACCTATAACCTGGCGAACTACAACCTGACAGATCGGCAGATCGAAGGCGCATTTCTCGCCTCCTATCCGAAACCGGAAAATGAAAAGACCGCCTTGCGCAAGGTGCTTCATCTGATCGATGCCGATGTCCTCGCGTTGCAGGAAGTTGGTGGGGACGACTTTCTCCGAGAGTTGCAACGTGACTTGCGCAAGGAAGGACTGAACTACGCGGAATCGGTGGTGCTCAATGGGGTGGATGATCAGCGTAAGGTGGCGGTTTTGAGTCGAATACCGCTCACGCAGGTTCGACGTCATACGGATTTGAATTTTAAATATTTCGAGGGCAGAGAATTGGTGAAACGGGGAATGCTCGAGGTGCGTTTTGAAACGGCGTCGGGCGAAGTCGCGCTTTTTGTGGTTCACCTCAAGAGTCGGCTGACGGAACGCCGGGATGATCCGGAGGCCCAGTTGCGACGAGGCAAGGAAGCGACCGCTGCGCGCGATCGTATTCTCGAGCTCTTTCCCGAACCGCAGACGTCCCAGTTTATCATCGCCGGCGATTTTAATGAAGGAACGCTACAGCGACCGGTGCGGGCATTTTCAAAGATTGGCAGTCGTCCGATTAGCGTGCTTGTTCCCGCCGAAGATTCTCGAGGTGAAACCTGGACGCATCGTTATTGGCGCAACGACGAATATTCCCGGGTGGATTTCGTGATGGTTTCCGCGCCTTTGAAAGAGATGGTCGTGGGTGGGAAAGGAATCATCCCTGATGATCCCATAGTGATGCAGGCGAGTGATCACCGCCCGGTGGTGGTGAACTTTGAATTCCACTGATCAAGGATTGGTGAGGGACTCGATCTGAGAAAACTCACGAATGAATTTTCATTGGAGCGAGGGGACTAGACAAGTGGTGTTGGGGTCGCCACTTTCGTCGACCAAGCATGACTATTATTGATTGGATTATCGTCGGAATCTACGCCATTTCCACCCTCTGGCTGGGAAGTTATTTCGGCCGACGTCAGACCTCGACCAAAGAGTATTTCATCGGATCGGGATCCATGCATCCGATGCTCATCGGGGTGTCGTTGTTCGCCACCTTGTTGAGCACCATCTCGTATCTCGCGATACCTGGAGAAATTTCCGGCAAGGGCCCGATCTACCTCACCAACTACATCGCCTATCCCTTTGTTTTCCTCGTGCTGGGTTTTGTGATTTTGCCGGTTTATATGCGGAACCGGGTGACCAGCGCGTATGAGTTACTGGAGCAACGGTTGGGGCTGAGTGTGCGACTACTCGGCGCGACCATGTTTTTGATGCTCCGTTTGGTCTGGATGGGGTTGCTCGTATATCTCACCGCCAAAGCGATCGCGATCATGATTGGAGTCGGGCCGGAAGCGGTGCCATGGATCGTGGTGGCGACCGGTGCTTTTGCGGTGGCTTATACGTCGCTGGGTGGATTGAAGGCGGTGGTGATCACCGATCTGATGCAGACCATCCTACTCTTCGGTGGAGCGTTGCTGGTGATCGGCACCGTCACCTGGAACATGGGAGGGTTCAGCTGGTTTCCCACGGAGTGGCAATCAGACGTCTGGGATGCTCAACCGATCTTCAGTTTCGATCCGTCGACGCGCATTACGGTGGTGGGCTCGATAGTGTCGGTGTTCTTTTGGATGACGGCAACGATGGCAGGAGATCAAGTTTCCGTGCAGCGATTTATGGCGACTGAGGATGCGTCGAAGGCTCGGCGAGCTTTGGCCGTTCAGCTCACTGTCAGTCTGGTGGTCGGAGCCACCTTGGGTTTTGTGGGTCTGGCGTTGCTCGGTTATTTTCAAGTGCATCCGGAGTTTTTGCCAGAGGCGGGCTCGTTGAATGATCAAGCCGACAGGCTCTTTCCCCATTTCATCGCGTTTGAATTGCCTTCGGTCATCACGGGATTGGTGGTCTCGGGGCTTTTTGCGGCAGCGATGTCGAGTATCGATTCGGGGGTTAATTCGATTACCGCGGTGGTGATGACGGATTTTCTCGATCGTTTTGGGAAGAAACCCGACACCGCCAAAGAGCATGTGCGTTATGCTCGCCGACTCGCGGTGGTGATTGGCACGGTTGTGGTGCTTTTAAGCACGTTCATGGATCGTATCCCGGGTAACTTTATGGCGGTGACCAACACGGTGGTGAACCTGCTGACGGTGCCGATCGCACTGCTGTTTATTTTTGCGATGTTTGTGCCTTTTGCGAACGCGAAGGGGGTGTGGGTGGGCACGATTGCGAGTGTGGGCACTGCACTTACGATTGCATTTTCAGGGGTCCTTTTCGGCGTAGATTCGGTTACGGGTCTTCCTCCAATCACCTTCCAGTGGATCTCCCCCGCCGCGGCGGTTGTGGGGCTATCAGTTGGTCTCGTTGCGTGTAAGATTTTTGCGAAGGAGAAAACAGCATGAATTGGCGAAGTGTAACCCTAGTCGCTGCAACGATTGCGCTCCTATTCACCGGTTGTTCTAGACTGTTTTGGGAGCTAGAGCCCGAGGTCTCGGCAAAAGCCGAAGCGGTTTTACGAGAAGGCCTGCATGGAGATGAATTCTGGCCATCCATGCACGCTGCTGAAGCGCTGACCATCGCGGGTTTCGGAGCGGAAGTGCGCTCAGTGCTGGAACCCAAACTAGCTTTGGAGCAAGACGACCAGCGACGATGCGGATTAGCCCGGGAGTTGGTTCGGGCGGGTGACGAAAACCGAGCGGAGGTGATGATCGATATCTTAGTGGGAGATGATCTACACGGCCATGTTCATGCCGCGGAGAGTTTGTTTAAAGTGGGGTGGCCTGGTGAGGCCGCGCCGGTGCGGGATGCCTTTGATCAAAACGAGAACACCATTTTGCGACTGATGGCCGCGGCAGCGCTGGCCAAACACTCGTATGCTGACGATCGGGCCGCCGCCCTTGTATTTCTCCGTGAAACCATGATGTCAGCCGAAGAGCCCGATAATTTCCGGATCGCCGCTTGGGTTTTGGCTCGAACGGGTGATTCCAGCGACGTCGCGCGGATCCGAGCGCGGTTACCGGGTACGGATGATGAACGTGTCCGGTCTTTTCTGGACCATGCTTCAGCCGTATTGGGTGACCCCGAGGGTCGGACCGCTTTGCAAAGTAATTTGAATTCATCGAATTCGGCGATTCGCACTTATGCGGCAACCTTTGCCGGTGAGGCTGCGGTGTTCGAAGCCACCTCGCAGTTGATTCAGCTGCTGGACGACGAGAATCTTGATACCCGTATCCGTGCGGCGCAGGCCCTGTTCACTTTGAGGAAAATTTCTTCGCTCTAGATTTTATGAGATCCAGCAAAACTTTAGCAAAAATTCGCGCGGGAGAAGTGATCCGTACCTGCAATCTTGGCCATTATATTCCAGGTTATGTGTGCCATGCCGCCCGTAATGGATTCGATTGTATTTGGCTCGATCTGGAGCACCGAGCGATGACCACCCGAGAGGTGCAGGCCCTGTTGGCTTTCGGGCATGTCTACGACATAGATATCATGGTGCGAACGCCTACTCGGGCAAAAACAGGATTGTATCGATTTCTGGAAGATGGAGCTGCTGGATTGTTAGTGCCGCAGGTGGATTCGGCGGAGGAAGCGCGTGAGTTGGTGAAAGCAGTCAAGTTTCCCCCGGTGGGTGACCGTGGGCTCGATAACGCGGGTTTTGATTCCGACTTCAATGGTCACAGTCTGGACACCTATCTAGAGTGGGCCGCGAAGGAGACATTTCTAGCGGTCCAGATTGAGTCGCCCGAGGCCGTGCGCAACGCCGATGCCATCGCAGCGGTCGAAGGCGTGGACATTCTTTTCGTTGGTCCGGGTGATTTGGGGCTCCGTTTACGAGACGAACCGGAGCTCACGTTGGACCAGTCGTGGGATATGGTGGCCGATGCCTGCCGCAAACATGGCAAAGCATTTGGAGGACCGACGTCCTCCCCGGCTGATACCACTCAACGGCGGGAACAAGGAGCTCAGATGTTTATCTCGGTCGGAGAACTTCGGAGTTGGGCCAATGCCTTGGCCGCCGGCGCAGCCAAACTAGATGGACTCTGATTCTCCGTTTCGTTGGCCGAGGTCGCTTTGGAACCCGGCGGCAATCAAGCCGAAGCGATCTTCGGCGTATTTACCCCCAGAGAATAAACGAAACTAGTTCCGGAACCCGTATTCCAGGGTGAAAAATTTGAGGGAAAGGTGGGCGAGTGGCTCGCGAAGTTTGGCGAGCTCTGCTTCCGCGCCGTGAATCTCCAGCCTCTATAGGGTCGCGCAGGTTTCGAGAAATTCGCCGAGCAGAGCACCTACGTTGTCCAAATGGGCCAGTAGTCCTTCGGCATTCGCGTAAGATTCGCGGCAATGCGCCTCGTTGCCTAAAAAGCTAAAGCCGTAGTGCAGGCATCCGGGTTCGGTCGTGGTAGCAGCGACGAACTTTTCGCAAAAGGCATGAGCCTCTTCGAGTTTGCCTTCGGCGACTTTGAAATAGGGGTGGATGGAAACAGCGGAATCGGATGTAGACATAGTGGAATTGTCGCAAGGTGGTGCGAGCTGGCTAGCTTTGACTATTAGCCAATCCAGTTCAGCGGCACGCGGGTGATCTGGCTGCGGGTCATCCGTTATTTTGGAGCGACCACCCGAGCAAGACCCGCTCGAGCGGCGGTTGATGGGGACTCGTTCACCTGGGCTCGCACCCATGCGGTCAAGAGCTCCGCGGCGGTCTGGTGGTCGTTTCGTTCTCGATCGATCAACGGCAGATCCCCTGCGATGGCCAATCGTCGAACCAGCTTATCGTTGCGGGTTGGGAACGCATGGGGATCGAGCACATCGGGGTGGACGATCACACATCCCCATTCTCGGGTCGCGAAGTGCTGGGACCAATTGGCGATCCAGCTATAGGCATGGATGGTTGCTTCCAACGATTCGGAGGGGATCTCTCGAGGCACGGCAATTAAGACGAGGTCTGGCTGCATCGGTCGAACCCGGGATTCGGCATCCGCTTCAATCTCGAGTAGGGACTTTTTTTCAATCACCCAGGTGACGACGTCGGTGTCCGATCGCTCGGTAACCTCATTTAGGGCAGCTCCGATCCACGCATCGTAGGGAGGCATAGCTAGGATGCGGAACGGAGAGGCTGACTTGGTTAGACTCGATAGTCGCGGAATCGCCGGGAGAGAGGGGCTTAGGGGTTTCAGCGAAACGGGCTGCCCGATGATGGTGCCGGCGAGTTTTTCGGCGATGAATTGGTGTCCGGCAAGATTGGGGTGAATCTCATCACTCATCATCAGTCTCCACTCTACTTCATTCTGATCCCGGAATGTGGTGAAGGCCTCATAGCTGTCACACAACGTGACTTGGTATTCAGCCGCAACGGAGCGGACGGCGTCACAATATTCGAGCAGTAGGGCGGTGGGCCTAGTGGGGTTGTCCGTTATTGCGTTAGGCGTGGCCAAGATGACCTGGGCTCCAGCATCGCGGCATTGTTGGATCAGGCTAACAAGATTGGCGCGATATTCGTCCAGCGGCACTCGGACCATGTCATTAAGCCCGAACATGATGGTAACGAGGTCGGGGTGGTGGGAGAGCACGTCCGACTCAATCCGAGTCAGTGCATCGACGGTGGTATTGCCGCTGATGCCCGCATTGTGCATCTGAATATTGGCTTGAGGGAGTGACTGCTGGAGGGCTGAGCCCAAGAGGTTCGTGTAAGTCCGGCGGCCACCGGTGTGATAATAGAGTCCCGTCACACTATCCCCGAAACAGACGATTTTCACCGAGCCGCTGGTGTAGCTTGGCAGGGGAGGTTCGAATGATTCTGCCATGGCAGTGAGAGAACTTGTTAGCGCGCTGCCAACCAGCAGCAGGGATCGAAGCGTGACAGAGATGCCGTTGAGCACGGGGAATAAAGGGGGAGAAGGTTGGGGGATTGATGAATGCGGTTAGACTAAACCGATTCGGCTAAAAACAAAAACGCCGATTCCTGGTGCGGAATCGGCGTAGAGAAAAGCGAATTTGATCGGAGCTTATTGCACAGAGATCGAAATGACTACCTCGCCGCCACCGAATCCAGTGAGGTAAAGGTTACCGGTTCCAGGGAGACCTCCTTGGACAGGAATGGTCACGGAGTTACTGCCAGCGGGGATCACCACCTCGGGCATAATTACGCTATCAGGCACATCCGTGGTAATATCCAGCAGCAGTCCACCCATGGGCGCGGCTTGCGGGAGACTGAATGTGACCGATTGCGTCTGCCCTTGGCCCAAATTGAGTGAACGCGGGGAAACGTCGATTCCCAACGGATCTACGCGGAAGGTGCCCACTGCTTGAGTGTTGGTCGGGCCAACCACCGTGACTTGATAATTACGACCGGGAGGAATCGCTGGGACAAAGAAGCTCAATGCGTTAGTCGATTCGAATACGGTGCGGGCCGGTTGGCCATTGATTGTTACCGTGTCTTGCGTAGTGAAACCTTGGCCGACTACCCCAATACGGGCGCCGACGGGACCGCGATTGGCGATCATGGAGTGCACTTGTCGGCTGCGGAGCGTGGCCGTGGTGACGGGAGAGTAAGACTCTCGCATCGACGAATTTCCGCTGAAGCTGATGTCGTAGGTCGCGAGGAAGTAGTAGGACACCTCACTGCGCCCGTCCGGAATCTGGTAATCGAATTCGTAGATGTGACCACCGACTGGGCTGGGATCCATCTGGTGAATCTTGCCGTCGATCACGATTTGCGGCGCGAGTGAAGATTCCACGAGGCCCCGGGACTTGGGATGGAATTTGGCCGAGAAGGTGTAGATCTGGGACGGGTTGGGCGCCAGCTGAGATGGAGTCAAATTGGTGATGGTGACTTCATCACATCCAGTGAAGAAAGTGAGTGCGGTTACGACGGCTAGCCATTGGCAGATTCGTCTCCTTTGAAAGATGCTGTTCTTTTCCATGAGTTTTTCGCAATTAAATGGTCGTTCCTAGGCAACACAATCACTCTGCGTTGGCAATGAGCGAAATATGCATCTCTCCGTCAGAGTCGGGCGAGGACCCCAAATCCCCGCTAGGGCTCTACGTGCATGTCCCGTTTTGTGCCACGACGTGTGACTTCTGTGCCTTCTATCAAACGGCCCCCACAGCCGAGGGCATCCAGGCTTATTTGGAGGGGATTGAGCAGGAAATGGCGTTGGTTCGACCTTCCCGGAAAATATCCACGGTATTCTGGGGCGGCGGCACTCCGGGGCTTTTGTCTCCTCGGGATATTCGACGACTCGGGCAGGCGGTTCTGGATTATGCGGGAGGCCCACCTGCCGAGTGGTCCGTAGAGATGGCCCCAGCGTCGGTCACGGATGCTCGTCTGGCGGCACTCAAGGATATTGGGGTCACGCGTATATCGATGGGCGCCCAGAGCTTTAATCCCGAATTACTTGATGGTCTCGGCCGGCAACACACGCGGGAACAGATTTTCCGAGCCTATGATCGGGTCCGAGCGGAGGAGTTTTCTAGCGTGAATCTGGATCTGATGTTCGCTCTACCGGGGCAGGGCGAGAGCGAGTGGTTGGCCGACCTGGATCAGGCCATCGCCCTCGCGCCGAACCACCTTTCCACCTATTGTTTAACCTTCGAGGAAGACACGAAGCTCTGGGTGCAACTCTCAGAAGGAAAGGTGAAGCTCGACTCCGAACACGAAGCGAAGCTCTACGAATCGACCTGGGAGAAACTCGAGTCGGCCGGCTTTGGGCAATATGAAGTCGCGAATTTTGCCCGCCCTGATCACCGCTGTCAGCACAACCTGAATACTTGGCATATGCACGAATGGATCGGTTTGGGACCCGCTGCAGCTGGCCAATATGATGGGTGGCGAGCCGCGAACACCGCCGATCTAAAACAGTGGCACGCGGATCTTGCGAACGGGGAACGCATGACCGCCGATCGGGTGAAACTGACCCCGTCGCTGCTGGCGGAAGATGCATTGATCTTCGGCCTACGTATGACCGCCGGCGTGGATCCGGTGGAGTTGGCGCGGCGCTTTCCGAGTCCCGCATGGGGGCAAGCCCGTGGCGCCTTGCACCACCTAGTCAGCGACGGACTTGCTGAACAAGTCGGTTCGACCGTGCGGCTGACCACTCAAGGTCGGTTACTCGCCGACGCGGTGGGCGAGTCCATCATGATGGCGATGGACTCGGCCGACTCGGCCTAGGCTTCAGTTGGTTTATCTTCCAACATCTCACCGTGCTCATCCCGCGGGAACGGAGCAAACCAAGCGGCGATGAGCGAAGGAATCGCGGCAAAACAAACGATAATGAAGAACATCTTGTAACCAAAATGATCGGCCATCGGTCCCGAAATCATCTGTAGTGGCACCAAGACCAGATTCATAATTGCCGTGCAGAACGCATAGTGCGTCATGTGATATTTACCCGGCGACATCTGCTGCATCATATAGAGCATGTTGGCGACGAAACCAAAACTGTAGCCGAATTTCTCCAACGTCACCAAGGTGGCGATCGTCGTAAGTGAGATCGGTGATTCCGGGGCGACTCCGCTAGCTTCAGCCAGGGCAGCCATCTGGGCCCCTTGAGCCATGATGTCGGTGGTGACGATTTGACTGAGATAGACGAAGCAGAGATTCGGCACGTTGATGCACAGGGCCATGAAGAAGAGAGACTTCTTTAGCCCGTATTTGGCGATAAACAGACCGCCCAACAAACCGCCGGCCAGACTCACCGTGATGCTGATCATCCCGTCGATGACTCCCTTTTGCATCAAGGTCAGGCCGAGGCCGCCGTCCTGCACGTCCGCCTGCATAAACAACGGTGCTTCGATTAGCAGTAATCCCTCTGCGCTGCGGAACAAGAAAACAAAGGCTAACATACCCCAGATTTTCTTTTTCAAGAAGAACGCGATGAGGGACTCGCCGAAGGTCTTCATCGCTTCGCCCGCAGAGCCGGCGCGTTTTCCGACCGATCCCTTGGGCAAGACAAACAGGTGGTATATTGCCAGCAGGAGCATGGTCAGGGCACTCAGGCCAAGCGCCCAAGCCCAGGCACTTTTAGGATCGTGGCCGTGATGCTCCTGCATGTTGCCCGCGAACCAAACGACCGCGGCGACGGCGAAAAGTCGGCCCACATTCCAAAACACGCCTTGGACGCCGATAAAGGCGGCCTGCTTCTGTTTGTCCAATGACGTGATATAAATGCCGTCCGCGGTGATATCCTGAGTCGAAGAGCAAAATGCGAACACCCACATCAGCGCGACGATGACGCGGAAATAATTGGGTAGAGGCAGGGCCAGCGCTAGGAGGATGAGTAATCCGGTGAGGGCGAACTCCATGCTCAGCACCCAAAATCGCTTGGTCTGATACATGTCCAGAAACGCAGCCCAAAGTGGTTTTAATGACCACATGATACCGATCGAGGCGGTAGCCACCGTGATTTGGCCGTCCGTGTGACCGAGATCCTTGAACATGGTCCCAGCAACCCAGATGACGATGGAGAAGGGGATGCCCATCGCGAAATACAGCGAAGGCACCCAGACGGTGGGATGGGGTATGGCTTTGGAGTCAGCACTCATAATTGGGGGAAAGCGGCGGGCCTTGAGGGGAAATGGCCACGAGAGATGGGCAATGCAAGCGCGCGTCTGCTGGACGATAGCCGTCCAGGGTTGTCGAATACTGATCGATCCTTTGACTGTTGGGTATATGCGAAACTTTCGGAGAACCCTATGTGTCGGATTACTGCTTCCGCTGATCGCGAGTTCTTCGATGGCGGACCGGTTACGGTTGGCTTGGCCCACCAAAAATAAGGCCTATGCCGAGGGGCGCCCATTGGAAGATTATATTCAACCGACCGTGTCGGGGCGGGTTGAGTCTGGATTGTTTGGGTGTGTGCGCACGGAAGGTTGGCAGTTTCATGAGGCGTTGGATCTCAAGTCAGTCGAGCGGGACCGACGCGGGGAACCAACTGATGAAGTTTTTGCGGTGATGGGTGGCGTCGTCCGCCATGTGAGTGACCATCCCGGAAAAAGCAGCTACGGGCGTTACATCGTGATTGAGCACGTTGACGCTGCGTTGCCGGTCAGCACCCTCTACGCTCATCTCGCTTCGATCGCCTCGGGAGTTCGACCTGGCTCGAAAATTGAGATAGGCACGTCGATTGGAGTCATGGGGCGAAGTGCGGGAAGCCAAGCCCTCCCCAAAGCGCGGGCGCATTTGCACTTTGAGATCGGGTTGAGACTCACCGACAAATTTCAGTCGTGGTATGGCTGGAAAGAATTCGGCAGTAAAAACGACCATGATCTTTGGAACGGTATGAACTTGGTCGGGGTCGATCCGAAGGCCTTCTACGACGCGTTTCGCGATCAGCGGGTGGATACGTTTCTGGAATTTTGGCAGAGCAAGTCGGCGGCGGTGACCGTGCGTATTGCCACGCGATCTATCCCCGATTTCATCCGACGATATCCCGCTCTCCGCTCCCCACCGATGCCCCTATTTGGGCTGGCCGGGTGGGACGTTGATTTTGATGAATTTGGGGTGCCCATCGCGTGGCGCCCGCTGTTGGCTGAGGCTGTGCAAGGCTACAAGGGATCCGAGTTGCGCATCATTGCGACCGATGAGGAATTATTGGGCGGGGTGAAGTGCAAAGACCTAGTGAAGACGTATCGGGGGAAACAGATTCCCGACGACGATCTGCAGACGAACCTGCAGTTACTCTTCGGACTGCACCGGTAGGGCGCGGGGAGCGTGTGTCGGTTGTTCGCCGTCCGGTCCGAGGAACCGTAAATCGGGTGTATTCGATCCGCATCCTCAGCAAGGGTAAGGCGGTTTCGCCGACGGAGTCCCGTTCTGTGGGACGGAGATGGCGCAGCAAACCGCCGTTTCATCAGGACCGGAATACCCACCCATCGGATACCCACTCCTGCTGTCGGCGCGCTCGGCGAGCACGCCCTGCCTTCAAACCACAGTGTGGCGAAAGACACGGGGGACGTCCCGGGTGTCCCTCCGGCTCAAGCCTTGCTCCAGTCGAGCATGCGCTGGATCGGAGCCAGTGCTGCGACGCGCACAGTTTCATCCATCTCAATCGCGGGGCTCAATATCTTCAGCGCGTCGCGAACCTTCTCGATCGTGTTCATTTTCATGAATCGACAATCGTTGCAGGCACAGGTGTTGGTGGGGCCGGCAATGAAAGTCTTTTCGGGCACGTCTTTTGCGAGGCGGTGAAGCATGCCGCTCTCGGTCACTACGATGATCTGTTGCGCCGGAGATTCTTTGGCGAATTTCACCATCATTTCGGTCGAGCACACCTCGTCGGCGATGTCGCGCACGGCTTGCACACACTCGGGGTGAGCCATCACGGGTGCGTCGGGAAACTGGAGACGGATCTTCTCGATCGCTTCGGTCGTAAATTGCACGTGGGCATAACAACTGCCTGGCCACATTTTCATGGCGCGGCCGGTCTGCTGACTCACCCATTGGCCGAGGTTTTGGTCGGGCACGAAAAGGATCTCTCGATCGGCTGGAACTTGGCTGACGATCTTCTTCGCATTGCCACTGGTGCAGATCACATCGCTCAGCGCTTTGACGCCGGCCGAGCAGTTGATGTAGGCGACCACGTAGACTTCGGGATTAGCCTCTTTGTAAGCGGCCAGGCGTTCGGCGGGGCAGGAGTCGGAGAGTGAGCAACCCGCATCCATATCGGGCAGTAAAACGGTGCGTCCGGGATTCACGATCTTCGCCGTTTCCGCCATGAAGTGGACGCCACAAAATAAAATCACGTCCGCCTCCGCCGCTTGGGCTTGATAGGAAAGGCCGAGGGAATCGCCTACGTAATCGGCGACCTGCTGAATCGCTTCGATTTGGTAATTGTGGGCGAGGATGACCGCGTTGCGCTCCTGCTTGAGCGCGAGAATTTCATCCTGAATGGCGGTAAGACTTGGTGGCGCCGAACGAGGGGCGACAATCAGAGGTTCGTAATCAAGCACTGCTGGCATGGTCGTGGGAAGAAAGAGGGAGGCAGGAATGTCGGGCGTAAAGCCCGACAGGTTAACGGGTGTGATTGATGGTTGTGGCGAGATACATCGATTTGTGGTTTCGAGGAATCGAGCTCAGCTGCTTTTGAGCGTCTCGATAATGTCGCCATATTCCGGGTATTTTCGGAGCGTGGAAAGATCGGGATCGTTTTCCATCCAATCGTAATCGCCGTAACCCAGATCAATCGCTAGGCGAATGGTCTTGAGGGCATCGCGGGCACGATCGCTCAGGGCGAGTGAACAGGCGAGATTGTAGTAAGCGGTGGCGTCTTCGGGGCAAAGTCGCACCATCTTGCGATCCATGCGCAAACCGTCAGCGATGCGGCCAGTCTTGGTGTAGAGGCCACCCAGAATGGCGACGACGTCCACGTAGGCTGGTTCGCGTTTGAGAATGGATTCAAAGAATCCGATTTCCCAAGTGGGATCTTCTTTGCGGGACATCGTGTGGAAAACTAGGCGGAGTGCCGCTCGCAAACTCCAGCTTCGCGCAATTTGTTGCAGCGGGAGGAGACTTGGAGGCGTTGGGACACCGCGCGTTGATTGACCTTGGAAGCGACCGAATTGCCATACCACTCCATGAAGGGAGCTTCGATTTCGAAAATATGATCGCAGTCGAGACAGATCACCTGGGCAACTTCGGTGCCACCTTCCACGTTGGGCAGGTAGTATTTAAGGTTTTTACCGATATCGACTTCGCGGAGCAGGGCGCTTTCCACCATGATCGGCAGGGTGCGGTAGACAGTGGCTCGGGAGACAGAGTCATCAATAGCCCGGGCAAATTCCAGTAGCTCCTCGGCGGTGTAGTGTTCGGACTGGCCAAACGCCGCCTCAAAGATCGCCAAACGCTGGTTGGTGACCCGCAGTCCCTTGGTGCCTAGGTAGGATTTGAATTTATTGCGCGCGGCGTCGTTGCTCACAGTGTCGATTTCGATGAGCGGGACCCAGACTGTCAACCGTTCGTCCCGGCAGGAGCGTCTAGGGAAGAGGGCAGGTCGTGACTAAATGGCTGTTGCAATGCGTCACCGACGCCAACCCCGTCGGTCGGTTCTTGCCTGCCCGCCGTAGCCTTGGCGAAGGAGGGATACTTCGCTTCGCGTCAATGGGCTCCCCATTGACGCGGAGCGTATGGCTGCTCAAAACAGATCGCTTGAAGATCGTTGGAGTGCATCCCCTGGCTGGGTTCGATAAGCTGCTGCATTATAAAGTGCCGCAGACCATGGCTGAACAGGTGCACCTCGGATCACTGTTGAGGATCCCGATTGGGCGCCGCTTTATCCTCGGCATCGTCGGCGTGGTGGGGGCCCCTGACGATTTCCCCGTCGATCGGCTGAAAAACATCGCTGAAGTGGTCTACGATTTCCCGGCTTTGCCTCCCGATTTATTGGCTTTGGCGAAGTGGATGGCGGTCTACTACGCGGCTCCCCTGGACGGGATTATCGAAACTATGCTCCCGGGCGCCGTGCGTCGGGCGGCGGGGTTGAAGCAGGAAAAACTGCTCGTGGTCGCCGAAAAACTTTCTGACGAGGACTTGGCTAAACTGACGAAACGGGCGCCTCAGCAGGCGAAACTGTATCAGTTTCTGGTGGGTCAATTTAAGCCGGTGGGGAAAAGCCTCGTGCTGAAACGTCTCGGCGTGGGGGCTTCCTCAGCCATGACGTTGGTCAAACGGGGTGTGCTGCGGGAGGAAAGTCAGCGGGTGAAGCGCATCGCTTACGACGATGACTTTGCGGCCGGCGAGTTGGTTGCGGCACTACCGCACAAGTTGAATGACGAGCAGGCGGCCGCGTTCGAGGCGCTGAAGCCCGAAGTCAGTCAACCCAAGTTTGGGGTTACGCTTCTTCAGGGGGTTACGGGGTCGGGCAAGACGGAGGTTTATCTGCGAGCGATTCATGAAGCACTCGATGCCGGGGGCGGGGTTATTTTCCTAGTGCCTGAAGTCGCGCTCACTCCGCAAACCGTGGCTCGCTTACGCAGTCGGTTGGAGGCGATCGCGCCGGGCAACGCAGCCGTGGTTTGGCACAGCCATTTAAGTGAAGGAGAGCGTGTGGATGGTTGGCATGAGTTGGCCACCGGCGCAGCGCGGATCGTGGTCGGCGCGCGTTCGGCGGTTTTTGCGCCGGTGCAGAACCTGCGATTGATCGTGGTCGATGAGGAGCACGAGCCAGCTTACAAGCAGGACGAAACACCGCGTTACCATGGCCGTGATGTCGCAGTCATGCGGGCGAAATTGAACCACGCGCATTGTTTGTTGGGGTCGGCGACGCCATCGCTCGAAACGTATGCCAACGCGCAGGCCGGGCGCTACGGGCATTTGCACATGCGCCAGCGTATCGATGACCGACAACTCCCCTACATCGATGTGGTGGATATGCGGATCGAAATCATGCGTTCGCGCGGCCTCACGACACTTTCCCAGAAACTGGTCGGAGAGATGCGGGACCGGTTAGATAAGGGGGAGCAGACCATCTTGTTTCTCAATCGGCGTGGTTACTCGTCCTCCATGATGTGCCGCAGCTGTGGGCATGCGGAAGAGTGTCCGCATTGCAGTATCACCATGACCTATCACCGCACCGATGAATCACTGCGCTGCCACCTGTGTGGCCATGAACGTAGTGCCCCCGTGCGTTGTCCGAAATGCGAAGCGCCCGATATTCGCTGGAAGGGCACCGGCACCCAACGCGTCGAGGAGGCGGTGCGTCGAGTCATGCCCCGAGCGCGAGTCAAGCGCATGGACGCGGATACCATGGGTAAAAAGAACCTTTTTCGACAAGTCCTCTCGGAGTTTCGCGCCGGCAAGATCGATGTGCTGGTCGGCACCCAAATGATTGGTAAAGGTCTCGATTTCCCTAATGTCACATTGGTAGGGTTAGTGGATGCGGACCTATCGATGCACATGCCTGATTTCCGGGCGCACGAGCGGACGTTTCAACTATTGGTCCAGGTGGCGGGCCGAGCTGGACGGGGTGACCGCGCCGGTGTGGTGGTGGTGCAGACCTTCACGCCCCAAGCGGAGGCGATTCAGTTTTCGCGGCAGGCCGACTTTGATGGATTCGCCGAGGCCGAGTTGAAGTCTCGCAAGGATTTCCGGTATCCGCCGTATCGGCACCTGATCCACCATTCGTTTCGAGGGCCGAATCCCGAGAAATTACAGTTCTTCGCCGAGCAATGGGCGCGACAAGTGGAGAAAACCTTTGGCGACCGCATCGAAGTTCGCGGTCCGTCCCCGTCGCCGATCGAGAAGGTCAAAGATAACTACCGCTACCAAGTTTGGTATTTCACCAATGGCGTCACCCGTATCATCGGTGATCTCAATAAACTCCGCCAGGGGTTCGCCTGGCCGGACGATATTATCCAAGTGCTCGACGTGGATCCCGTGAGTTTGGGGTGAAGCCAGAGCGCGGGTCAGAAAAGACGGAGATCAACCTAGCGAACGCCGATACGAGCAAGAACGGTTGATCTAAATTGAGGGGGTAGACGGGCGGATTGGATGTCGGGCATAAAGCCCAACCCACCTTAAGTTGCGCCCTTTTTGGTGGGTCGGGCTTTACGCCCGGCATGCTGCGTTCGGCGCGTCGGTTTATGGTAGGGCGGTTTCGCCGAAACCGCCGGTTGCGGTGAGAGAAATATAACGGCGCGCTCGGCGAGCACGCCCTACCTCACAGGCCAGACTAGCTCAATCTCATCTACAAGGCTGCGCATACTTCCTCAGCCTCAACGGTGCCCACCGTTCTGCATCATCTGTCATCTGGCCCTTTACGCCCGACATGCTGCAAATCGATTTCAGCTTTCTCAGACACGTCAGTGGGCGCAACGATTGAAAATATCAGGCACGCCTAGGCTTGCCGTGACCTCTCGGTTCCCAATGGTCGAGGTTTTCGACTGCTAACCCCTTAGTGAAACCTATGTCTGAAGACCCCACCTTGAACGCTGAAGATGCCTTGCTCGAAGAGGCACAATCCTGCGGCACCCTGCGCCGCTTCGCAATTTTCTCGAAACTATCCGGCCCCGGATGGTTGCAAGGTGCAGTCACTCTCGGTGGCGGCAGCTTGGCCGGTGCGCTTTTTCTGGGAGTTTTGGCCGGACCGAATCTGTTGTGGCTCCAGCCCCTGGCCGTGATTTGCGGCATTATTCTATTGGGCGCGATCGGGTATGTTACCCTTTCGACCGAGCGTCAGCCGGTTGATACCATCAGCCAGCACGTGAGTCCCATTTTGGCGATAGCGTGGATCCTGGGCACCATTGTCGCCAATCTCGTGTTCGGAGTGCCGCAGTTCGCGCTCGCGACCTCGACGGTGGTGCAGAATCTCATCCCGGGGCTGCACGATAGCACGGTCGCTCCCTGGATCATCGGCGTGGTTCTCGCCATCGTCGGCTTTCTGGTCGTGCGACAATACGAATCTGGCGGCAGCGGGGTGCGCACGTTCGAGCTCGTGCTCAAAATACTCGTTGGCGTAGTGGTCGCTTCATTCCTCGCCGTGGCGGTGATGATTATCGGCAGCGGCCAATTGCATATCGGCAGCGTTCTAGCGGGGTTTGTGCCTTCAATTTCGCAGTTCACCGAGCCCACCGCGCCACTCGCGGAAGCGGCCGCAGCGACGGGCGCCAACGAGGGTATCTGGCGTGGAATTATCGCGGATCAGCAACGTGATCGCATCCTCGCCGCCGCCGGTGCGGCCGTGGGTATTAACATGACCTTTCTTTTGCCCTTCACGCTGTTGCGTCGGGGCTGGGGCCGCCGCCATCGCGGATTGGCGATCTTCGATCTTTCCCTCGGACTCTTTGTGCCGTTTGTCATCGCCACGACCTGTTTGGTCATCGCCGCCGGGAATCAGTTCTACAACCGGACCGATGATGTGATCGGCAAGGATGGCGCGATCATCGCGAACATGGTCGGCTCTTACAACGCGTCGGCTGACAAGTTCTTGTCCATTCAAGGCTCGGACGCCTTCCAAGCCGCCGATACGGCCGAGGCCAAGACGATGGTGCGCGCGGTTCTACCGGATAGTGATCGGCGCCTCGCCGCTATGCTCTCTGCGCGCGATGCGGGTCAACTGGCTCGCACCCTCCAACCCCTTTTGGGTAAGACGGGCGCCAATTTGATCTTCGGTGTGGGAGTCTTCGCCATGGCAGTTTCGACTATCATTATGATGGGTCTCATGAATGCGGCGGCCCTCGGGGCGCTCTTCCGGAAATTCAACGATCGAAAGGTGTTTCTGATTGGAGCCAGTATGCCGCTGATTCTGGGCATCTTTGCTCCGGTGATTTGGACGGGGGCATCGCGAGCGGCGTTAGCTATCCCGGCGTCCGTCACGGCGATTACGCTGGGTCCGATTGCCTACTTCACCTTCTTTTTGCTGATGAACAGCAAAGGGGCCTTGGGTGAGTATATGCCCAAGGGCGGTGCACGCTGGTTGTGGAATGGATTGATGGCATTCGCTCTCACCATGGCGACTCTCGCCAGTATCTGGGCGCTGAACAGCAAGGGGCTACCCGGACAGATCGGGTTGGTCGGATTGATACTCCTGGGAATCTTCGGATTCGCGGGATTCATCAAGCGCCGGAACGTGTCTTAAGACCGCCTCCAGGACCGGGGCAGGTCGTGATAAGTTAACTGCGTTCCTCTATGCGGACTTCGTTGAACTTTTCCACGACCTGACCCCGTCGGCGCGTCCTCAATTCGGGAAATACCGACGACTCCGACCTATCTCGTCGATACTGCCACGAATTTTTCGATGATTCCGTCGAAGGAGCCGTTGGTGAAAAACACCATGACTTGGTGATTCGGGGATGCGGGATGGCTGGCGAGTAGGGTTTCCAGGAGTTCGAGATTTGATTCCGCAGTGGCAGCGGGAACGTTTTGGGATCCTAGAGTTTGAATGATTTCTGGTATATCGAGCCGCTCTCCAGGGGAAGGATGGTCCGTTCGAGAAATGGCTCCGAGATACACGCGATCGGCCAGAGCGAAGGCTTCGATGAAACCCGCTTGGTGGATGCGAGTTCGCGCGGTGTTGCTTCTGGGCTCGAATATGGCAGTCAGTTCAGAGGAAGGGTAGCGGGCTCGAAGCGAAGTCAGTGTGGCCGCCAAAGCACTGGGATGATGCCCGAAGTCTTCGAAGACAGTCAGGCCATCCTGATCGAGTTTGATTTCCTGCCGACGTTTGACTCCGCGGAATCGACTAAAGGGGGCTAGTGAGAGGCGAGTCGGATTATCCGGGTCAATCGAGAGTCCCGCAGCGAGTGCAGCCATCGCGGCGTTACGCGCGTTGAAGAGTCCCGGCGCAGTCCAGTTTACTTGTCCCCAGATTTCACTCCGCCATTTCAGCGTAAAACTCACGCCATCAGGGGACTCGTCGAAATCGACGATCTGGAGATCGTTCGTTGGTTCCGTTCCAACCATGATCACCTGGGTCCAAGCACAGTCGGCGAATTCGGACAGGTTGGGGTCGTCGCCGTTGAGGAGGATGAATCCGTTGCGGGGGACGATGCGCGTGAGGTGACGGAATGAGCGTTGAATATCCGCGAGGTCGCGAAAGATATCGGCGTGGTCAAACTCGAGATTGTTGAGGATCGCGATATGGGGGGCGTAGTGGATGAACTTCGAACGTTTGTCGAAGAAGGCGCTGTCGTATTCGTCACCCTCAATGACGAACGGATCAGATAGATCACCCAAGTGCTGGCCCACAGGAGGATCGAACGGCACGCCTCCGATCAGGAATCCGGGATCGATATTGTTCTCCCGCAGAATGAAGGCGGCGAGTGAGGTGGTGGTGGTCTTACCATGAGTGCCGGCGACCACGATATTCTTGCGGCCGGCGAGGCACGTTTCCGCTAGCAGAGCGGGTAGCGAAGTGAATCGAAACTGGCGGGTTTCGAGCAGCCACTCCACCTCGGGATTTCCGCGACTCATCGCATTACCAATCACCACCAGGTCCGGTGCAATTTGAACGAGACGGTCGGCGTCGTAGCCTTCGTGTATCGTAATTCCCGCCTGCGCGAGAACGTTACTCATGGGCGGATAGATCCCTTGATCCGCTCCTATGATATCGTGTCCGCTGGATTTGGCCAGCAGGGCGGCATTCCCCATGGCGGTGCCGCAAATTCCCATAAAATAGATCTTCATGCGGGGAGGTCGGTTCGCTTCATAGGTGAGATTAGCGGGGGATAAGCGTGATTCGGGAAGAAGAAAACCAAATCGCGTCAGGGCTGAGACAAGACGGGGGGCAATTGATTCTCCAGAATTAACAGGGCCGGACCTTCTCGCATCATTTTTTGGAGAAGCTCTTCGTGTTTGAACCGAAGTCCGACCGGCGAGTATCCGGCGCCTAGGACAATGTCCTTATCTCCATCACCATCAAGATCTCCACTATCGATCGTCATCCAACGTCCGTTGTGAGTTGAGGCGTGGTGGTGCGGAGCGAATGTCAGGGGTTCTTTTTGCTCCAGATAGACGAAATTCTCGGCCGGTGAGGCACCGAAGTCAGGATGGAATGCGATCGCGGTAATATCGTAGTCGCCATCTTGATCGAAATCTTCGACCTCGGCGCCAAAAACACCGTGCATGGGATAGAAGTAGGTGAGTTCGAATTCGAGCTCTCCGCGATTCAGGTAGATCCGA
>OJCR01000004.1_pt1 | contig 140456 bp, 92 predicted proteins | sample 1591611 | NCBI WGS metagenome assembly OJCR01 (sample SAMN05416815, study PRJEB24817) | seawater metagenome | isolation source: Sea water | place: Canada:Atlantic | collected 2013-07
GAGATCAGCCTCGGTCTCGTGGGCTCGGAGATGTGTATAAGAGACAGGAGAAGGAGCTGGAATGCAATTTGAATTACTCTTTCCATCCACCGTGTTTGTTGCCGATGACACAAGAGGTGAAAAAGCTCCCGGCTGGTTGAGTGCTTCATTTACGGCCTCGGATATGTTCCTACAAACGCAGGATTCCAGACACAGACTTTATGCAGCAGAGATGCCTGCCGGATTGGTGAAGCTCGGTTCCAACAAAGAAGGAGTGCAAGCGTCCAAGTCTGGCTACATTGTGATCATACAACCTCAATTGCTGCAGCCAGGAGTCAAAACCACTCAAAATCAGGAGGTGCTTCTTCTTGTAGAAAAGGGCCAGGGTGACATCGCACGTGGGCGGGCCTTGTTCCACCATCCCGGGGGTGTGCGATGCAGTGCCTGTCATCGTCTAGAGCAACAGGGCAATGCCTTTGCCCCTGATTTGAAGGATATTTCTACTCGAGCTGATGCTGAAATGATCATTCGCTCCATATTGGAACCCAGTGCGGAGATTACTGAGGGATTTGTTTCTCTAACCATTGAGACCAAGGAAGGCGAAATACATGAAGGACTGATTGTATCCGAATCGGGAAGAGTGCTCACTCTGGCCAACCCTTCAGGTCAAACGGTGGATATATTGAGGACGGATATTGCCAAGAGAGAAAGCTCGGAATCTTCAGCCATGCCCGGTGGGTTGGGTGATGTGCTCTCACCCTTGCAGGTTGCCGACCTGGTTGCTTACTTGAAGCATGAGGGCTCCCATGGATCTCATCAAGAAAGTTTGGTTTCATCGCGTTCGGTCTTATCGGGTGATGCTACTGCAAATCTTCCTTCCAATGATCAAGTGATCAGAACTTCTACAGAAAACACTCGTCCTGCTGCTTTGGAGTTAAACTTCCTCAGCGATGGGGTGGACGTGCATTTGAATGGGCAGACGATTGCAAGGTTTTATCATCAACACCCTGAGGTGCATCGTCCGTTCTGGGCGCATATCAAAACTCCAAGTGGTCGGCAGGTGACGCGGCGCTATCCTCCCATTGAAGGTTTAGATTCTATGGACCATCCTCACATGCACCCGGGCTTGGCTCTTGGATATGCTGTGTTGAACGATATTAATTTCTGGCACAATCGCGAAGGCAGGGTGGCACATAAAGGATATGATGATGTTTATGTGAACGCGGATAATGCGGGTTTTTCAGTCAGTCAGAGCTACCTTGATGCTGAGGGCGCTGAGATTTGTGAAGAAGTGACGCATTATAGCTTTCAGCCAAACGTCGATGGCTATCTATTGATGTGGGACACGCGTTACGCATCTGAAGACGAATTTTATTTCGGGGTGAAAGAAGAAATGGGTTTGGCGCTGAGAGTGGCGACACCATTGGTGGTTAAATCTGGGAGCGGTCGTATCCTCGCTTCTCACGGAGGAATCAATGAGTCAGGTACCTGGGGGAAGATCGCAGATTGGTGGGATTATGCAGGAGTGGTAGACCGGCATTTTATCGGGATTCAATTAATGTCAGGTCCAGGGAATCCTGACATCTGGTCTCACAGCCGGGATTACGGTGTGCTGGTTGCGAATCCTTTTCCTGTGGATATCAAACCCAATCGAGATCACCAGACAATCATCAAACGAGGGTCATCCTTGCGTTTACGGTTCGGTATTCAAATCCACGAGCATGGTCAGGTCGAAGACTTTCAACCAGAAATGGCCTATCAACGTTACTTGAATGCAATGCTCAGATGAACAGACACAACTCCTTTCAGAGTGCCTCCGAGGTGTGTTGTCGTTTTGAAAATCTCCTCCAATGGGTATAGCCAACACTTTTCGCCAACTGAATGGCATCCTGGAAATTTGCGCCCACTTCTTCAGGGGCATGTGCATCCGACCCAAAAGTCAACGCGACCCCCATTTCCTGAGCCATCTGAAGCAAAGGAGGGCAGGGATACATCTCCTTGCAATCTTTTCTTAGTCCAGCGGTGTTGATCTCGATTGCGACATCATGGCTGCTGGCTGCTGCAAGGAACTGGCGATACCAAGGGGCAGGATCTTTCTTGGGGCGGTAGTTGAATTTCTTGCAAAGGTCCGCATGGCCAATGATCTGATAAAGCCCCGAGCTTGCCGCTTGGGTTAAACGATCAAAATAGGCTTCCCAGATAGTATCTACATCACCTTGCTCCCACTGATCTTTTTTATCAGGATTGTCGATGTCGAATTCATCTGTGATGTAGTGGACAGATCCAATGAAATAGTCGAAAGACCCTTTGTTTTCCAATTCACGCACCCAGTCTTCATGCCCCGGAATGAAATCGACTTCCAAGGCCAACTTTATCTGCAGTCCCGGGTGATCCATCTGTGCCTTGCGCACGTTTTCCACATAAATGTTCAGGTCCTCCAGGGCCATGTGCCAATTATCCCAGTCGCCACGGATCATCGGGTTGTGTTCTGAGAAACCGATTTCCGTGAGACCTTTCTTCACAGCCTTGGCTGCAAGTTCCCAAGCTTCTCCTACTGCGTGGTGGCAGAGAGGTGTGTGCATGTGATAATCTGCGGGTAAACTCATGTTCTCGAACTCTTGTGCAAGCTGGGCATCTTGCCAAGTTTTTTATCAACAACGCTCCATTTTACTGTTCTTTTTATCAACTGAGGTAATCAATTTTTCAAGCGATGGATTCGGCAATTTCCTCTGCTGGGTAGGTCCAGATCTCTGCCAGGGTTGGATGGTAGTGAGGTACCGAAGCAAAGGCTGCTGCGGTCATTTTCTGATGAATGGCCACCGCAACTTCATGGATCAGATCCCCCGCCATCGGGCCGGTGCATGCACCGCCCAGCAATTCCCCAGTCGTCGAATCGGCGATCAATTTGACGCTGCCATGCAACGCTTCCATGATCATGGATTTTCCGTGATCATTGAATGGGTAATCTGCGGTGATGACCCGTCTACCTGCTGCCTTGGCTTCTTTTTCCGACATTCCGACCATGGCTGCCTGTGGGTCAGTGAACACGACTGAGACCAGGACTCGATAGTCCATGGATTTCATCGACTCGGGATTCAAGATGTTGTGTGCGGCGACCTCTCCCTGTTGAATGGCAATATGCACAATTTCATGGGGGCCTGTACAATCACCGGCAGAATAGATATGCGGCACTTTCGTCTGCATCTGTAAATTGGTCTGGATGTGACCTTTTCCCCCATCAAGGCCGGCTTTCTCAAGGTTCAGAAATTCAGTATTGGGTTGTCTTCCAAGACCATGCAGGACGGCATCGGCAAAGAGAGTGTGTTCTTTGCCTTCCTGTTTGAAAGTAACAAATTTCTTGCCTCCTTTGATGCCTCCATCGATTAATTGCGTGTCGGTTAAAATGTGCATCCCTTCTTGCCTGAGTGACGCTTCCAAAGGAGTGACCATGTCTTCGTCAAAGGGCCTCAGGACATGTGAACTCCTCTGAATTACCGTGGTTTTGACCCCGAAACGTAAAAAGAATTGAGCTAATTCCAGAGAAACGGGACCTCCACCCAGAACAATGACCGATTCTGGAAGGCGCTGTAACTTGAGGACATCATCGCTGGTCCATGGTAATGCGGATTCAAGCGCAGGGATTGGCAGGGGGGATACTTTCGACCCGGTAGAGATCAGGATGGTCTGGGCGCTGACTGATTTGCCGTTCTCCAGCATCAGCGTGTGTGGGTCGCTGAATGTTGCCTTGCACTGAATCAATTCAAATCGCCCATCCTTCAATTGCTTTCTTCGGTAGGAGGCAAAGTCTTCGATCATGGCATTTTTTCTGGCCATGACTTTTTGGAAATCGAAACCGACAGCTGGAATCTTTAATCCCCATTTGTCACCATGTTCAGCAAGATGCTTCACCTCAGTTGCATAAAGCAGGGCCTTTGTTGGCATGCAGCCGCGCAGGATACAAAGACCTCCCAGTTCTTCGCCTCCATCGATGACTGCGGTCTTTAAACCACCCTCCGCAAGCGTCCGAGCGGCTGCATAACCTGCACTGCCACCCCCCAGGACAATAGTGTCGAAATCAAATGAATCTGTTTTCATATACCTTCGTACAACTTAGACCTTCACTGTTTCAAACACAATCTTACATGCTTTTGGATTATGCAGACCATGTGCAGTCGTAGGCTGCGTCTTAAATAAAGTGCAAGCGCTTTTTCGTATATATAATTCAAGCTTGATTGGTTTTATTGGTTGTGATTCCGTTAAGACAGATGAAGTTTAATTACTCCTCGCAGTGTTTGGCTTTCATATGGGGATCATGTCTCTTGTGTGGAAACATATTTCCGTCAGCATCAGTTTTTGGTGATGATTTTGTTCGAAGGATTGTGGGGGGGGAGGAAACTGAAGCAAATGAGTGGCCCTGGATGGTCGCACTTCTAAGCGTTGGTGAAGATAATCCGGCAGACAGCCAATTTTGTGGTGGAGCTTTGATTCACCCCTGGTGGGTCATTACTGCAAGTCATTGTTTGACCTCCGAGTCAGCTGATTCATTTGAAGTTGCAATCGGTATACGCGACTTACGCAACGATCCAGAAAAATCCTACCGACGTATTGGAATTCAGGAAGTTTACCTTCATCCGGCCTATGAGACAGCATTAGATCCCTCCATTGACGGAGATATTGCTCTCCTGCGACTGGCTGAGCCTGTCTTTGATATCCCTGTGTTGCCGCTTGTGCATCAGTATGAACTCATTCAACCGGGGGTGAACGGCACAGTAATAGGGTGGGGGAAGACAACAGATGGAGGACATGCCTCAGATGTTTTACTGGAAGTTGAACTCCCTATTGTTTCTCACGAAGAGGCCAACGCAACAGGAGCTTACGATACTGATTTGAGCGCGGACATGCTTCCCGCTGGTTTTATTGAAGGGGGTAAGGATTCATGCGAGGGAGATAGCGGAGGGCCATTTGTCGTTCCTATGGGAAATGGGGAGTGGGGACTGGCTGGTATAGTCAGTTTTGGTTCTCCGTTGGGTTGTGCGGCTCGCAATGCCCATGGGATTTACGCCAGTGTTCCCTATTTTTATGATGAGATAATGGGTTTGATGTATTCAAGCTATGACCAGTGGCGACTGGAAAACCAATTGGAATCTATCCAGGGAGATAAGGACGAGGATGGTATCCTTGATTTCGCTGAGTATGCCTTTGGAAGTGATCCCAGCAGTGGTGCCGATCGCCCTCAATTCAAATTTGTTCAAACGTCGGGTCCCAGAGGAGAGTTGTTACCCGGTATCCAATTTAAACGGGCGCGAAATAATCAGGAAGTTCGTTATGTGGTGGAATCATCAATTGATCTGCAAATCTGGTCCTCTGTCGATGATGGAGAGTTCGATGCAACTGACAACGACCAGTGGATCTTCAAAACTTCCAATTCAATCACAAGCCGAGAATCGCAATTCCTCCGCATCCGCGTAGAACCACCAAGAGATGCCCCGGCACCCGAGTTTTTTCAGCATGCGATTCGATTAAAAGGTAATCTAAATAATTTCCGGGATTTTGTTTATTCAGCCAATCAAACTGTCGAGTCAGTCACTCTTCAATATGCAGTGGGTCAAAAGGCATTTGAGCCTAAAGTGACCATACTCGATGAAGAGACAGGTCAAATATTGTCGGTAGCCACTGAACATCAGGAAGGTGAAATTCTTCACACGTTCCTGACTACCCCCGACAAAAGTTACCGTATCAGACTTTCAGGTGTTGATGACACAGCAACGGGGCTTTATCAGTTTAACATTCCGCCCGTCGACCTCAGCGATAATGAAAGTGATGTTGATATTGAAAGTATTGCTGTCGGTGATGTTGTTGCCGGCGTGCTTGAAGCTACTGACTTGATTGAAGAGGGGGCATATGGTGATGCTTATCTTCTAACAGACTTGACTGCGGGTGATGTCGTTCGAATCACCATGAAATCTGGTCCTGAAAATCCCGGTTTCTTGCCCACTATCCTTGTGTTCGACTGGGATTCCTTTAACGACGTTGTCGATTCCTTTGATCAGGACTCGAACGAGGTGTCAGTCACATTCACTGCTCAGGAGGGTTTGGATTATTTGATTTCTGTTGGGCATTTGGAAGAAAATCAAATTGGTGAATATATCCTGTCCGTAGAATTGCAGTGACTATTAAGCGCAATGGAGATGCTCACCTGCTTTTGAGTTTGGAATAAGCTTTGGCGAGTGATTCAGTGGAATATCCCAGTCGGTAAAGAAGTATCAACCTTCCCATCAAGAGGTATGTTTTCATTACGCCATTGGCAAAAAAACGACGGGAGGACGTGATGATGGTCGAATCTGCAAGCGCGATGCGTCCATGATACCTCAAAGCCTTGCACAATTCGAATTCTTCCATTAACGGAACTTTGGGGACCCCCCCTGATTGCTGAAGTATGTCCCTGCGGACAAAGATACCCTGATCTCCAAATACATAACCGCCAAAAAGGACACGAGGAAGACAACGGAATTTTGATCCGATCATGAGCCAGTGTGCTTGATTGAATTGTTTCCAGAAGCCGCCTCCTGCCACATGATTATCCTTCAAGCATCTCAGCATGGATTCAATCCCAAACGCTGGTAATTGCGTGTCTGCATGTAGAAAAAGGATCACGTCACCTGTTGCAACAGCGGCGCCATGATGCATTTGAGTTCCACGTCCTCTTGGAGATGAGATCGTTTTGAAAGGATGCTTTTTCGCCTGATCCAATGTCGCGTCAGTGCTCCCGCCGTCCGCAAGGATCCATTCAGCTTCCGGAGCTCGTCTTCTCAGGTGATAAGCAAGTGTCTCAATCTGATCCTGCTCATTGTATGTGGGTATTACGATCGAGACGCTTGGGTTTTTGGGTAATGGGGTTCCTTTACGCTGACGTCTCTTCTCCAGCTGCCAGAGAATCAATCCAATGAAGGCCCAAAGAAAGTAAACACCCAGTGTGAGCAGCGCTCCCATGACGGCATCCTCGCCCGGGATCGCATAGATGCCGAGAAGGATCAGTGCAGAGCCTTCTCTCAATCCTGCTCCCCCAATACTGACAGGAAGTCCAGAAAAAATCGAAATAACCGGGAAAATCCATAATATATTCCACCATTCAAATACATGCTGGCTGACAGCTTTTAAATTGAAAGCCATCACAAGGCTCAGGCTCAAGTGGACGATAATAGCTGCACCAGCTGCCTTCAGTGCGACTTGAGGATTGTTCCATAGAATCCCGGCGCTTCGTCGCAGTTGATTCAAGAAAAGACCAAGCCTGGAGGTGCCCTGGCCTTTCCAGTGGCTCAATATCCACATGCTTCCTGCCAATACCCCTGCCAATCCAATGGCCCAGAAAACAGGTAAACGCAATTGAATCCAGTCAAAGTCATCAAAACCTCCTGTGAGATAGCCAATCAAAGCCATAAAGACTCCAAAAACCAATGCGCCGAGCAATCCGAAAAAACGATCAAGGGGTGCTATTGCCAGAACATCTGTCAGAGAAAGGCGGTACCAACGAGAATAAATGACGGACTTAATGAAATCTCCTCCCGCTGTACCAAATAGAAATGTATTGAAACAATGGCCGATGCTGACGGCTCTCAATGTTGCTTCAGGATGAATTGTCAAATGGCTTAGTCTCAGCATCAGATGCCAGCGATAGGAGGCGAAAATCAGATTTATTGCGAAGGCGCAAACCGCCATGATTATCCACCTGAGATCTGCCCGTTTCAGTGAGTCTAAAAGTACGCCAGGTTCCAGGCGCTTGTAAACCATGAACAACAGAATACTGGATACAAGTAATCCAAATCCACGTATGGCAAGCAGCTTTGACTTGCTTGGGCTTTGCTTCACCCCCTCGGAAATGGATGCTTGTTCAGTTTGATTCATCGGTGATTCCCATGGCCTGTATTCGGCCTGTCGGACCAGGTTTTGCCAATAGATCCAAATTGTTCAGACAAAAACATATTCACAGGCTCCTGCAGTAGCAAGGAGGATGTAAGGACTCCAAAGTTCTCCTACAGTAAACTCATGCCTTTTCAGTTGCACCCTGATTTAGTAACACCCGTCAATGACCATGGAGCTGAAGAGACAAGAAGTGTGACCCATCTCCCCACAAATAAAGGAATGGTCTCTTCAGTCTGCCCAAGAGGACTCTCGAGGTTTTCAATCTAACTTCCCTAGGTTCTTGAGACATGGAGCTGCAGTTGGGGCATGGTCCAAGTGCACGATGGTTTTATTAGATACGTTCGAAATATCGTTTCTGTTCCCAATCAGTCACAGCGCTGGCGAAGGCCTTAGCCTCCAGTCGAGCCGTATGGACGTAAAAGTCGACGACTTTACTCCCCAACACAGTTTTGGCCAAGGTGCTTTTGTTCAAAAGGTCTGTTGCCTCTTCCAGTGAGTTTGCCAGCGCAGGTAGGGACTCGTCGGAGTAAGCATTTCCCTCGTAGGCCTCAGGGCAACTTATCTTCTCTTCGATACCAGCTAATCCAGATGCGATCATTGCCGCAAAAGCAAGGTAAGGATTGGCGTCCGCCCCGGGCATCCGATTTTCAATCCTGAAAGACTGGCCATGACCGACAATCCTGAAACCGACCGTACGATTATCCATCGACCAAGCCATGCGTGTGGGAGCCCAGCTACCGGATTGATAGCGTTTGTAGGCATTGATGGATGGGGCGTAAAAAAGGCAGAGTTCCGGACTGTATTTCAGTAGACCTCCCAGAAAATATTGAAACGTTTTACTAGGTTTCTTTTTTTGAAAATCCCAGAAGATATTTTTTCCGTTCTTCTGAAGGGATATGTGAATGTGGCAACTGTTGCCGGCTTCTTCTTCGGCAAATTTTGGGATGAAACTGGCGGATTTACCGCCATTGTGCGCGATGTCCTTGATGGCTTGTTTGAAAATGACGTGACGATCGGCAGTTTCAAGAGCCTCCGCGTATTCGACATTGACTTCGTGCTGGCCGCGACTCCATTCACCCTTGCTGCATTCAACCGGAATGCCTGATGCAGTGAGCTCATTCCGCATGGTGCGAATGATGGATTCGTCACGTCCGGGCTGGAGAATATGGTAGTCTATTCTGTAGTCACTGGATGGACGCAGGTTTTGGTAACCAGCATCGAATGCCTCCGAGTAGGTTTGATCAAATAGCAGGAATTCGAGTTCGCTGGCCATGAAAGCCTTTATTTTTTGCTTACCCAGACGGTCCAACTGTTTCCTGAGAACTGAGCGTGGTGCTTCTTCGACTGGAGATCCATCGTGGTGCAGATAATCGCAGACTACCAGAGCTGTTGCTGATTGCCATGTGAGGATCTTGACGCTTTTTGCGTCAGGGCGCATTTCGAAATCACCAAATCCACGCTCCCAGTTTGCGACTTGAAATCCCTCCAACGGATCCATTTCCATATTGACCGCCAGCAGATAATTGCAGGCGTGTGTGCCGTGTTCTGCTACTTGATCCAAATAAAAGGCGCCAGTAAAACGTTTCCCAACCAATCGCCCAATGGCATCGGGGAAAGCCACAATCACGGTATCTATCTCCCCTTTGCGTATTTTTGAATTCAGCGTTTTTGTATCCATGATGTTTTTTATTCGGCGATGAATATATTTTTGATTTCTGAATATCCATCAAGTGCGTGCATTCCAAGGTCCCGTCCAATACCGCTTTGCTTGTAGCCTCCAAATGGAGCCTCGACGTGAACACTGGAATGAGTGTTGATGCTGAGCACGCCACCTTCAACTGCCCGCGCCACTCTCAGAGCGCGTGAAAGCTGGTTTGTCCAAATCGATCCACTCAGTCCGTAGGGTGTGTCGTTGACTTCCTGCAACATGGTTGCTTCATCTTTGAAACGCCTGATGCACACAACGGGGCCGAATATTTCATCTCTCCAGCAAGAATCTCCTACCTCTGGCTCCAATACGACAGTGGGAGAGAGAAAATAGCCTTTTTCTAGTGGACGGTGACCACCAATTGCTATCTGACGGCCGGAGGAGCGTGCCTGTTCGATAAATGCTTCGGCGTTCTCTCGCTGAGATTTTGATACCATTGGTCCAATTTGTGTGGTTGCAAGTCCTGGATCATCGACTTTCAATTCTCTGGTGGCAGCGATGAAGCGATCCACGAACTCATCAAAAATGGCATCTTCGACAAATACCCTGCTTCGAGCGCAACAATCTTGTCCAGCATTGGCGAAAACGCTCATGGGGGAATCCGAGGCCGCGCTGTCGAGATCGGCATCGGTAAAAATAATATTTGGAGATTTACCTCCTAATTCCAATGAAACTCTTTTGATGCCTTTTGCTGCCAATTCCATGATCCGAGTTCCACTTTGAGTCGAACCTGTAAAAGAAATTTTTCTGACATTAGGGTGTTGGGAAAGGGCTTCTCCAATCAATCGACCTCTTCCTGGCACCACCTGAAGAACACCCGCTGGAAGCCCTGCTTCAATGGCTAGTTTCCCCAGGCCGAGTGCGGTAAGGGGAGAAAGAGAGGAAGGCTTGAGTATTACCGTGTTACCTGCGGCTAATGCAGGCGCCACCTTCCAGCAGGCAATGGGGAAGGGGAAGTTCCAAGGCACAATTGCTGCTACCACGCCCATAGGTTCTCGCAGCGTCATGTTGAGGCCTTTTTTTGAGACAGGGATCGTGTGACCAAAGTACTTGCCTACTGCACCTGCATAATATTCAAAAATACGAGCTCCTAATTCAATTTCGTCTTTTGCGTCTTGAGCAGGCTTTCCTATATTTTGTGTCTCCCAACGGGCAAGGGTATCTTTTTGTTGGCGGATGGCATGTGCAATGGCGTACAGCATGTCCGCCCTCTCATTAGGGCTGCGTTGCCTCCAGTCGTTGAATGCAGATTTTGCCCCCTGAACGGCCATTTCCAATTCTTCCAGACCGGCTGCGTGCACTTCCACGAAAACTTCTTCCGTGGTCGGGTTCGTTTGAGGAATCAGTTCATTGCCCTTTGACTCAATGGAATGACCGTTGATGAATGGGCTTGTGATCAATGACTTCATAATAGCGTTTGGTAGAGTCCCCGAAAGTCTTCCTCTTCCATACTTATCGGATTTGTCAGGTGGCAGCTGTCTTTCACAGCAAGCTGTGCCAGCGGGGCAATATGTTCTTGTTTTACTCCATAATGGGACAATCCCAGTTTGATTCCTGATTCAGCGATCAATTGGTCCACCCAATTGATCGCTGCACTGTCTGCTGATGGATCAGCCAAATCAATGACATTCAATCCGGCAGATAATCCGATCCTGCGATAGAGTCCTGGTTGCTTGCCACTATTCCATCTCATGACTTCCGTGAGGCACAGTGCATTGGCCAATCCGTGGTGTAATCCGCACAGGCTTGAAAGGGGATGAGCCATCGAATGAGTGGCGCCGAGATCCTTCTGGAATGCAATGCCACCCATCAAGGCAGCGAGCTGCATGCCTCCTCTTGCTTCGAGGTCGGATCCGTTCTTCACGGATTGAATCAGATGCTTTGCAATCAGGTGGATTCCTTCCAGCGCGACCCCATCGCAAAGCGGCTGTGTGACAGGTGAGGTGAACGATTCGATACAGTGGGTTAATGCATCCAGCCCTGTTGCCGCAGTCAATTTGGCCGGGAGTGAAACTGTGATTCTCGGATCAAGTATGACCAGATCTGCCAGCAGGTTGGCATGGAAAATGACGGCTTTTGCGTTTGTCGATTCCAATGTGATGACACTACTGCGTCCAACTTCACTCCCGGTTCCGGCAGTCGTTGGTATGGCTATGAACTGTGGTAACTGATCCCACTGCCCGCGCTCCAGCATTGTCTGATCCTGCAGTTGAAAATCTGAACATTGAATTTTCAAGCGACAGACTTTGGCAACATCCAAAGCGCTCCCTCCACCCAAGCCAATAATGCCATCGCAGTCGGCTGCTTGATATGCCTGAGCCGCACCGCTGACATCTGCCTCCAGCGGGTTGGGATGCACATCACGGAAAATAGTGGTCGGTGTGTTTTTCAGCGCATCTTCAAGCAACCTAAAAGCATCGGTTTCTGTCAGGAATTTATCACATACCACCAGAGGGCGCTTGATTTGAAAACGCCTGAGATCGCTTTCGATTTCGTCCAAAACATCTGCTCCGAATCGAACCGGGGTAGGAAAGGAAAAAGCGGCTTCTGTGCGCATATTGAATGATTTATACGGCTAGATATTTTACGAAATTTTGAATGATTGTATGCGTTGGGCTGGGATCTTTCATGGTATCGATGCGATGCGCCAGATCAAACGAAACCTTTTCTTTCCACTGTGCAACGCGTGGAGCCCATAGGTATTTGATGATTTCCTCGGTGAATTCCGGATGAAATTGAACTCCGTAAAATAGGTTCTGAAACTTGAAAGCCTGAATCTGCGTGAGCTCGCTTCCCGCCATTCGATGGCAATTGGGAGGGAGTTCCGGTACATAATCCGCGTGTCCACTAATGGCTTTGAACTTGGTCCTCATGCCTTTGAAAAGCAGGCATGCGCGTCCAGTTGGCGTGAGTTCAATTTCGGTATTCATCAGTTGCAGACCCTCTGGATGCGTCTGGACTTGCCCTCTCAGAAAACGAGCGATCATTTGATGGCCGTAGCATACACCAAGCACAGGGATGCGATGCATCAAGCAACTGCGCAGAAAAAGGAGTAGATTCTGATTGGCAGCCTCGTTTCCCATGGCGCTGCTGGGAGAACCTGAGATAATCACCCCATGTATGTCTCGATCGATCGCTTTGTCCAGATCATCTTCGATGTGACAGGCGTGGAGATCAACGCCTTCCACTCCTTTGAGTGCGTTTGAAAACCATTTCGGTACACTGCGCAATGCATGGCCTTCTGGATAATCTGAAGTCCATGATACGGCGTCTACTAAAAGGATTTGCTTGGATCTCATACGATTCTTTTTGTCAGACTTAAGACTCATTCTTTGTTTTATTTTAATTGATCTTCTATTGGATCGTTGCCGCCTTCGCTTCCAATGTGTTTTCGGCTCAGTGCCTTGCTTTGAAGCACGTCACTGTACCCCGGATATGTGACGGCATAAGGAAACCCCTGTCCCGTACCGGCGGCTCCAAAACGTCCTTTTTTATCCAGGGCTATAAAATTTATATGCAGATCTTCGATGGGTCTTCCATCCAATCTCGCGATGCGTCGGATTGTTTCTGCACAAGCCTCCTCAGGCGTCAAACCCTGTCGCATGTATTCAACCACCATGAATGAACCACAAAAGCGCATGATGTTCTCACCCACACCGGTTGCACCCGCAGCTCCAATTTCGTTGTCCACATAGAGGCCACTTCCCAAGATGGGCGAGTCTCCGACCCGGCCGGGCATCTTGTAGGCCAGACCACTGGTGGAACAACCTCCAGCCAGCTTGCCATCTTTAGCAAGTCCAACCAAGGCGATTGTGTCATGATTATCCTTGCCCGCCTCCATTTTGCGCTTCTCACGTCTCCAATTGCGCCATTCCTTGCGTTGTTTGCTCGTGAGAAGGTTCTTTGCAGTAAATCCCTGTTCGAGTGCGAATTTTTTTGCGCCTTCACCCACAAGCATGACGTGTGGAGTCTTTTCCATGACAGCTCTTGCTACTGAAATGGGATGTGCAATGTCCTCAATGCCTCCTACACTTCCAGCTTTGGCCCCAGGTCCATGCATGATGCAGGCGTCGAGTTGTACCTTCCCGGCTGCGTTGGGTTTGCCGCCATCCCCGACTGATGCATTGCTTTGATCTGATTCAGTCAATCGAATACCTTCCTCGACTGCGTCCAGAATCGATCCACCCGCTTCAAATTTCCTCAAAGAGGCTTCATTGGCGGTTTGCCCGAAATTCCATGTGGACACAAACACCGGCCTCTTACCTGCAAGGTGAGAGTGTGGTTCGCTTTGGGTGATGGTCTGGGACATGACGCCACCGGCGACCGTCATCACGCCTTTAGATAGGAATCCACGTCTGGTGCAATGTTTCATGTTAAATATGGATAGGGATACAAGCCCTTTTTGGCAAACCAATTTGATTTATAAGGGTCAGACGTAACTATTGATGCATTGCGTCGATAGTTATGTCTGACCCTTATAGGCGAGATTGATTGTCCTGTAATGAGTGAGAAATTATTCTCTTCAGATGAGTAATCCGACAAGAGTGGCCGTGAGGTAGCAGGCTAAAAGGCCTGCAAACATTGACCATAACCCCATTTTGGCAAATTCACTCCTTCGTTCGGGGACCAATGCACTCAGTCCTCCAATTTGAACTGCGACACTTCCGAAATTGGCGAATCCGCAAAGTGCGTAGCTTGCAATGAGAAAACTACGAGCGTCCAGAGTGTCTTTATTTTCGGTCAGGGACAGGTAACCGAATAACTCGTTTAGTACGATCCGCTCACCCAGCATACTGCCAACCAGCGCGCTGTGTTCCCAGGGAATGCCCATGAGCCATGCAAAAGGAGCGTTGATCCAACCGAAGATTACTTCAAGAGAAATGGGTTGATTGACCCCCAATCGCATTTGAGGCCATTGAAGGATGAAGTTCAGTAGTGCTACCAGGGCGACAAATGCCAGGACCATTGCCATCACATTCAGCGCAAGCATGCCTCCATCCTTCGCTCCGTGACAGATGGCATCGATGCTATTGGAGGATCTCTTTTGTAAATCCAGGTTTGATTCGCTTGAGTGCTTGCTCTGTTCCGTTTCGGGCACCAAGATTTTTGCAATCACCAGCGCTGCAGGAGCACTCATGAGTGAGGCAGTGACAAGGTGCCCTGCAAGCTCAGGGAAACCAGCAGCTCGGCCGAATTGCGCATACACCGCCAGCATGCCCCCTGCGATGGTTGCCATTCCTCCGGTCATCAGAGCCATGAGCTCGCTCTGCGTCATATGTTTGATGTAAGGTTTGATCAACAGTGGAGCTTCTGTGTGACCGACAAAACAGTTTGCAACTGTCGCCAGTGTCTCGCTTCCTGACGTGCCCATCAACTTTCGCATGATCATGGCCATACAACGCACGGCCCATTGGAGCACTCCCCAGTGGTAAAGAAGGGAGGACAGAGCGCCGACAACAATGATGGTAGCAGTAATGGACACCGCAAAGATGAAACTGTTTCCCTGACCGAAGCTGGCTTCCAATTGAGATGCATTGGCCAGTGGGCCGAATATAAGTGCAGCTCCCTCTTGCGAAACATCGTTCAATTTCATTACGATTTTTTGTGCGACATTAAATGCCTGAAGTCCAAAAGGTGTTTTCAGGATCAGGATGCCAATAAGAAGTTGGAGTCCAAGACCCCAGAGAACGATTCGTGTTGGAAACGCCTTGCGGTTGCGCGAGCATAGCCACGCCAGGCCAATGATGCATATCATCCCGAAAAGACTGTGTAGCAGCTGCATGATCGTTTTGTCTTTTTAATGGGTGTAAGGGGGTTTTGCGATGTACTAAAAATCGTATTGATGGATGTTTTCCTTGGTGAAAACCAGGATATCTCCAAGCAATACCTGGTCGCCTGCAATTTTCTTTTTGCCCAGCTTGCCTGCATCGAAGGAGGTGTCTCCTTGCTTTAATTTTCCCGTGGCAAGTGCTTCGCCAACTTTGATTGTCAGGTAGCCCAGTTCGGCGGTATTCCATAAAACAACCGATTTAACGGTGCCACCCTCAACATATGATCTCATGCTGTTAGGTGTGGCAAGTCCAGTGACCATCACCTGACCTGTCTTGCCTGCTTGCTTGACTGCTTCGGCAGCACCCGGAAAAGAGACCGAGCTGATGCCAAAGAACCCCTTGATATCAGGATATGCTTTCATGAGGTCCTGTGTGACCTTGAAGGCCAATTTCTGATCCTCGTCCGATGGCTTGATGGCTACCAAATTCAGATTAGGATACTGCTGGTCAATATGCGTCTTCATGTGCTCAATCCAGACATTCTGATTTGCGGCGGTCAAGTATGCTGTCACGATAGCAACATCAGCTCTCGTTTTGGGGCCTCCAAGATCCTTGACCATCGTATTGACCATTCCGTGAGCAATGGCTTCAGCGGTCGCCTGGTTCACGAAGAAATCACGGGAATCCTGAATTGCATCTGCATCCCATGAGAGGACATGGATGCCCCTTGCTCTTGCCTTCCTCAATGCGGGAGCCACGACATTTGGGTCATTGGGGGAAACTGCGATTACATCCACACCTTTCAAAGTGTACTGCTCAATCATGGATGCCTGTTTTTCGGGCGATCCATCGGTTGGTCCATCGTAAATCAACTCCACATTACCAAGTTCCATTGCGGCTTCCTCAGCTCCTTTGGCACACGAGGTGAAGTAAGGAAGTCCTTTCTTTTTGGGAATCAGACAAATGGTGATTTTCTTTTTATTATTATCTTTCGAGACTAATTGAGTTGAAGATGCATCAGAAGATGGGGTTGGGCTGCATGCGGTAAAAATGAAGGTTATTCCTGCAAGAAGCGAGAGTACAACAAATCGATGATGTATTTTCCTTGGGTTTGACTTTTTCATGATGAGTTTTGTTTATGACGTAAAAGTTTTTGGAACACAACCGAAACAATCAGGAGTAACCCCAGAACGATCAGGATGAATTCATCCCGATTCCAATGCCAGCTGACGAACTCGCGTGTCTCGTGAATAAGAAGAAGGCCAAGACAGGTGCCCACCAACGTGCCGCGTCCCCCGAAAATACTCACACCTCCAATGACCACGGCGGTGATGACTCCCAATTCAATCCCCATTCCAATATCCGCTTTGGCTGTGTTGCGGCGGGCCACGAAAAGCAAAGCAGCCAGCGCCGAGGCGAAGCCGGAAAAGGTGTAAAGGCCAATCAGAATGCGATCGACATGGATCCCTGAAAAACGTGAAGCGGTGTCATTGTTTCCGATGGCATAAACATGAAGCCCCAATGCGCGCCTGTGTATCACCCAGAAAACTGAAACAAACATGATGAAAAATAACCAAGCGGCAAAAGGTAGGTTCAACCATTCATCCTGGCCAAGGCGTGTGAAGACCGCTGGGAAACCCGATACAGGCTTTGCCTGACTGATGCCTTCTGCGATCCCGCGATAGGTAGCCATGGTTGCCAGCGTTATAATCAGGGGATGGACTCTCATGCGAGCGATGAAAAACCCGTTCAGAAATCCACCAAGCGTGCCAGTCAACAGCGCCGCACCACAAGCCAGGGGCATTGATGAACCCGCCTGAAACAGCATGCCGGCAGTGATGGCACTCAAGCTCATGATGGAGCCCACTGAAAGATCGATGCCTGCCGTGAGGATAATAAGCGTCATGGGTATTGCTATGATGGCGAGTTCCCATATGTGACTCGAAAGACTGCGTTGAACCTCCCATTGCAGGAATGACGGATCAAGTTGGCTGATCAGGGCAAAAAGCGTGATTATCAGGCAGCTCAGAAAAGTCTCAGGCAAGCTCAGGATTCGCAGGAAGATCGCTTTCATTATTTTTTGTGATTTGAAATCCAGTGGTCTGCAAGAATAGCTCCCAGGATAAACAAACCTTGAATGGCTCGAGACCAATAGGTGGCGTGTTCTCCGAGTTTTAAAAAAATGAGCACCGTCGAAATCATGGTCATCAGCGCGACACCACACAGAACACCACTCAAAGTACCGACTCCGCCATTCACCGAGGTGCCTCCGACAACGACGCAAGTCACCACCAGTAATTCAGTACCAACACCAATTCCCGAATCCACTACGGACAACTGAGGTACACTGATCAGCGTTGCCACGGCGGTGAGTAAACCAGTCCAGGCAAAAACAAAGAGCTTGATGGATTTAATGGAAAGTCCCGCAAGTTGAGCCGCCTGAGGATTACTGCCTGTCGCATAGATACGTCGACCTATGGGAGTGCGGTGGATGAGCCAAATGGTCACAGCCAGGACACAGGCCGTCGTCCATAAGCTGAGCGGTATGGATAAGATGGTGCCTGTCCCCAGAAAACGTATTTCATCGGGAAGGTCCGTGATCCAGGCTCCGTTCATGATGATTTCGGTCAAGCCCCTGAGAGCCGTCAACATTCCCAAGGTCACGATGATGGAAGGAACACCCGCGTATGCCACCAGCAAGCCGTTGAAAAGACCCATTCCGATGCCGATCAACAAGGTCAGAGCGATAGCCACATGTGGCGGAAGTTGAGCTCTCGATGCTGAAACCATGATTCCCATGCTCGCTGCCAGGACTCCCATCATGGAACCCACTGAAATATCGATTTCACCTGCTACCAATACAAGCATGACTCCGCAACTGATGATGCAAATCGGAGCCGCTTGCACTGCAATGTCCCGCAGGTTTTGTCCGCTGAGGAATGCTGGGTTGATCCAGCTCACAACCGTGGTCAGCAGTCCAATAAACAAAAATAAACCGATCGCTCGATGCCTTAGAAGGTAGGTAATCATGCGAAGCCATCCAGATGTTTTTCTGGTATCATCCGTATGATTCATGACGATTGCTTAGCCTCCTCTGGAAGCGAGAGCTTGAGAAGCGTCTCCTGGTTGGCCTCTTCCCTTGCTAATTCTCCGCTGACGTGTCCTTTGGCTATCACCAGGATACGATCTGACAAGGATAGTATCTCAGGTAATTCCGAGGATATTAAAAGCACTGCAGAACCTTGTTTCGCCAGCTCAATAATCATTCGATGCACTTCGCTTTTAGCTCCAACATCGACTCCACGAGTGGGTTCATCCAATATGAATAAGCTCGGGTTTTGGTGTATCCACTTACCCAGAACGATTTTTTGTTGATTACCACCCGACAACGCACTGGCCGGGTTGTCGGGTGAACCGGTTTTGATACCGAGTTTCGAAATCAGTTGGCCTGATATGGAGCGCATCTGTGACCGATCCAAACCTGTCATTCCTTGGAAAGCATTGAGTGAAGGAAGTAATAAATTTGTTTCCACCGAGAGAGGGAGAGCCAGTCCTTGACGCTGCCTGTCTTCAGGAACCATCGCGATGCCTAAATCAATGGCTTTTCGAATGCTATGATTTTGCAACTTTTTTCCGTTAAAAAGAATCTCTCCAGTATCGAATTCATCGATTCCAAAAATAGCTCGAGCGATTTCCGAGCGGCCGGCACCCACGAGTCCGGACATACCCAGGATTTCTCCTGCATGGATCTTCAAATGGATGTCATCGTAAGCGGGAGTGCGTGAAAGAGCCTTTAATTCGAGAACGGGTTTATTTATTGTGATATCTGTATTCACTGGCTGCTGGCGACTCGGGTACGCAACCTTTCTTCCGACCATTTGCTGAATCAATGCGTCCTCCGATAAGTCTTTTGACGATTGTGTGCTGACGAGTATTCCATCGCGCAGCACGCTGATCCATTCCGCCAACTGAAAAACCTCTTCCAGTCGATGGCTTACATAAAGAATACCGACTCCCTGTTTCTTGAGCGATATTACTGTTTTGAACAGTGCGTCACTCTCTCGGGTTGTTAGCGAAGCAGTTGGTTCGTCGAGAATGAGGATTCGGCATTGATTGAAAAGAGCGCGTGCAATGCTCACCATTTGCCTTTGCGCCAGCGCCATTTCTCCCACGGGTTGATTCAATGGCAAATCCTCTCCCAATGAGTCGAGAATATCCCTAGTCTGCTGCTTCATTGAAGCAGTGTTCAGCCAAGTGCCCATTCCAGAAGATAGTTCACGGCCTGCGTATAAATTATCTACGATATTTAAATCCGGAAAAACCACGGGCTCCTGATGGACAGCCACAATACCTTTTGATTCCATCTCGTGCACTTTTCCAAGAGATAAGTGGCTTCCATTCCACTGAACAAGGCCTTGGTCTGGAGTTTCAACGCCGCTCAGGATTTTGATCAAGGTGGATTTACCTGCGCCGTTTTCCCCGCATAGTGCATGGATATCACCTGCGTGTATTTTCAGTGAGACATTCCTCAGAGCATGCGTTCCTGCGTAGGATTTGCTGAGGTTTTGTGTGGTGAGTGACGGCATGTCAGGATCACGCATAGGAAGTTTTGGTGTTCAATCCCAAATCTTGCCTCCGTTGTTTTCTTTCTCGAGTGATGGATGCCTCATAACCACTTTTAGAGTAAGCTTCCAACGGATCTGGATATAATCCCTTCTCTTTTCTCCACGATGCCAATGCGCCCGTGACATCTGTCATAAAGGCGCGCTGCAAGCATTGCTCTGCACGTATGATGTCACCTTTGGCCTGATTGACACGCAGTGCTTTCCACGGCACCAGTGCGGCCTTGGCGTAAAGCTCCTGGGCCCAGGTGACGGTCTGGATCATGGCTGGTATTTTGGGCTTAAGATTGTGTGATTGATCCACCATGTATGCAATTTCAGGCCTGTTCTCTGTTTCTCTGTGGTATGCAAGGATCTCAGTGAATATTCGAAACACTTGATATGGATCAATGGATCCAAGGGTAAGATCGTCATCGGCATACCTGCGGTCATTGAAATGGAAACCACCCAAACGCTCCTCATCAAGCAACCAGGCAACGATTTGCTCAATATTCTGAGAAGCATAGTGATGCCCGGTATCAACCAGTACTTTTGCTTGAGGTCCTGTTTTTTGAGCCAGGCACAAGGCCATGCCCCAGTCAGCTATATCGGTATGATAAAAAGCTGGCTCAAAGGGTTTGTATTCAATGAGCATTTTCTGACCGGGGGAAAGGGATTGGTGGCATTTACCAAGATTTGACTCAAACAATTGTTTCCGTAATCGAATACTGTCCTGCCCCGGATAATTGGTGCCATCTGCAAACCAGAAGGTGATGTTGTCGCTGTTGCATTCGGTAGCAATGCGGATACTTTTCAAACAGTGATCCACTGCTTTTTTTCTGATATCTGGCGAGGGATTCCCAAAGGAACCGAGTTTAAATTCCTGATCCTGAAATAGATTGGGATTGATACTGCCAATCCTGATCCCTTCACTCGAGGCGCTTTTGACAACTCTGGCCGGCAAGTTTTCATCTGAAAAATCCCATAAAACATGCACGGCCATCGATGAACAGGCCTTCGTGAGGCGGTGAACGGTTGCAGCATCTTTGATTTTGTCGTAAATATCGATGGCGGCCGCGTCCTGGTGGAATTTGCCAAAGCGAGTACCAGTATCGGCAAAGCCCCAGGAGGGTAATTCTATATCCAGGCCATCCAACGCCTGATGTACACATTCCGTTACATGGAGATTCATAGCGAGTCCCCACTCTAAAGGAGCCGCAACAAACATAGAAGCAAAAGCATGCGATACATTTATAACGGATTAGGTTCTCTTTTTGTAGTTCTTGCCTTTCTGGGGCTTTTTCTTCCCCTGCTGCCGACAACACCTTTCTTACTGCTGGCTGCGGCCTGCTACGGTCGTGGGTCAGAACGCTTTTATCGTTGGTTGATGGAACATCCATGGTTTGGGGAAACCATTAGGCGCTATCAATCAGGTCATGGCATTCCCAGAAAAGCTCGCAACAAGACCCTGGCGATACTATGGGGCACGCTTTTAATTTCCGCCTGGTTTGTAAGAGATCGATCCTGGCTGCACCTGATTCTTTTGTCTGTGGGGGTAGGGGTCAACTGGTACCTCATGCGATTGCCATTGGATGAAGACATGAGCAGTAAGTAACAGGGATATACGGGGACACTCCTCATGGGAATTTAATCATCTCAAGATTGTGTGTCTCGAGTCTTTGTGTTAAGCAATCCATCAATCAATTTGCATCATGAATTTGCTTTGGAAACTACGGGGATCGCTTGCATCCCGGCACTCATGGTGGCTCATGCCTGTTTGGGCTTATGCCACTGCTGGGCTGTGTTCGATTGGTGTCGCTCAGCCCTCCACGCCTGATCAGGCAGCTTCTGTGGTTAATGCCGGGAATGTGCCAGACCCTTACTCCACATTTCAGGCGGGCGTGCGAATGTTTGAAGGAGAATTTTTTCATCAAGCCGGGGAAATATTCGATGAATGGCTTCAGTTTTTTCCTGAGCATGAATTGCACCAAAACGTCTCCGAATATGCGACCTGGGCGCGCGGAGAGCATGCGGTTTCTGAATCGGACTACAGCAAGGCGGCTGCATCCTTTTCCCAATTGCTGCGTGACTACCCGCAGTCCAAACACAGGCTTGACCATGCCTTTGGCGAGGCGTGGAGCCGTTTTTACCTTCAGCAATATGAGCGGGTGGCCGAGTTGTTGACTGATGAAAATGCCCCCTACACGCAAGCCGTGCTGGAAACAGAGACGACGGGTGATCCACGGGCGACCTCTCTGCGTCTGAAAGGGCAGTTACTGCTAGCTGAAACCTGGTTGAAGACAGGACAATTCGATCGCACCAAAGGCATCCTTGACAGTGTGCCGGACTGGTCACTCAGTGATGAACTCGTCTGGCGGCGTGAGTTTCTCCTGACACAACTGCTGCTGAAAGAAGGTGATCTTGTCGAAGCACGACAAAGTGCCTCCCGCCTGCTCGCATGGGCCAGAAGTATTGAATCGGTTGATTGGATTGCGGAATCAGTAGCCCTGAAGGGAGATGTTCTCAAATCGAATGGCCAACTTGAAGCCGCTCTTGAAACCTATCAGGACAACCTTGCCCCCAGTATCCCTGAAGCACGCAGGAGAGAAGCTCGCTTGAAAATTATAGAATTGAATTTTCTCAATGAAGAAAACGCAACCGTTCTGGAGTTATTGTCTGGAATGCTCAATCAATCATCCTCTGATGCTTCTTTGGATATCGTTTTGCTAACCTTGGCGGAACTTCACCTCAAGCAATATTACCAGCCCGTCAAATCACCTGAACCTGAATTGAGCCTGTCGCTCAGTCCTGGGGATTTACTCATGGTTGCGAGAAAGTATATCGATACGCTGTTAGTAGATTATCCTGTTTCTACCTATCGCAGTCGAGGTTATTACGCGCTGGGATGGTGCCTTTGGGAGCTTGGAGAATATCCATTGAGTCTGGATGCCTTTACACAAGCTGCGGTGGGGCTTGAGAAATCAATGGAACATGCCGAATGTCTTTTCAAACAGGCAGACGTTCAACTCAAATTAGGGCAAGCCAATTCTGCGCTCACGCTTTACAAAACATTACTCACCGAATACCAGCACTATGAGGATGTTCGCGTGCAATTATTTGAACAGGCGCTCTACCAGATGTTGCGTGCCGCCATTGATGCAGAAGGATTGGAGGATGCGGAATGGGCTGCTCAGCGCATCATACATTCTTATCCCAATGGCCCCCTCTCTCAGCGCAGTCGTTTGTTGCTTGGGCAACGTTTGATCCATCTGGACCAAATTTCTGAGGCCCGTGACAGGTTTTTAAAATTGATCGAGCAGTTTGGTGAATTCACGTTAAGAGCAGAAGTGGACCTCGCATTGGCGCACACCTATGAACGGGAAGGTGCCTGGGCTTCCGCATTGACCTCCTATGAACAATGGCTGGAAAAATACAAAGACAGCCCTGACCGCGCGCGTGCAGAATATGCCCTGGCGTGGGTGCATGACCGACTTGATCACACTGAAAGGGCTCTCGCCTTATTTCAGCAATTTGTAAGGGTTCATGAACAGCATGCGTTTGTGCCGCTCGCTCAGAACTGGATCGCGGATTACTACTTCAATCGGGGTTTATTCCGTGAAGCTGAGGCAGCCTATGGTAAAATTGCCGATGCATTCGAACAATCCACAGAAGAACAAAAAGAACAGTCTGTTTTAATGATGGGGAAATGCCAGTTTCGCCTTCGAGACTTTACCAGAGTGATTGAGCTCTTGACACCCTTGAGTGACAGTTTAACGGATAAAGTCAAAGCCGGGGAAGAGATAGACAGGGACTTTGGTGGGGAAGTCTTCCTCAGCTTGGGAGATGCGCATTTTGCGCATGCCCGTGAGTCTGAAGTCGGAAGTCAGGAGCAGACAGAGCGGGCAGGGGCGGCCACAAATGCTTACATTGCGGTCTATGCAGTGCACCGACCCAATCGATGGGAGGCCACTGCATGGGGGAGATCTGGTGATTTGAAATACTACCTTGGAGAAGAATATCAGGAGGCAATTCAGGATTACGGTTTTGCCCTTGGGTTCGATAATGTAAGTATCTCCATGCGCAGTCAGCTGGAATACTCTCTCGGCCAAGTGAAAGAGCGGATGGCCGAGGTGGATGCTGAGGACCAGCAGAAACAACTCAACGAGCAGGCGCTGCAGCATTTCCTCAGTATTGTTTATCTGAAGAATTTGAAAAAGGGAGAAAACCCAGATGCTTTTTGGGTGCGCAAAGCAGGAATCAAAGTGATGGAAATGCTGGAACGAACTCGTAATTGGGAGCAGGCAAAGGCATTTTCGGAATACTTGATTGAACTGATGCCAGCTCAGAAGGACGAGTGGCTGAGGATGATGACTCAATGGAATAAAAGGCTGCCACTGGATATATCTTCCAAGTAATGGCGGACCAATAATCTTTAAGGAAAAATGAAAATAAATTCTAAATTTGCAACCCAATATCCATGGGGGATTTTTGCGGTCTCACTCCTTTCCTGCATGATGTTTAATCTGCTGAGCGCCCAGTCAATGCATATTGAAAAGGTCTTCGGTCCGGAAACAGACACGGGGCAATACAAGCATCCTTCCTCTTTTGAGTATCTTGATAACGGAGATTTCTTTCTCGTTCATTACGGCGGCAAGGGAGAGTATGCATGGGACACCGCCGTTTTTGGTTCGCGTAAAGTGAAAGGCTCCGATTCCTGGTCAGCTCCTGTAGCGATTGCTCAGAATCCGTTTCAGTCGATGGGGAACCCTGTTTTGTGGCAGGCTCCGGATGGCCGTGTATGGCTTTTCTTTGTCGTTCGTTTTGGAGATACCTGGTCTACATCCAGAATCATGGCCAAGATTTCCGATGATCGTTGCAAAACCTGGTCTGATGCCTTTGTTGTCTCCATGGAAGAGGGAACAATGGTCCGCAGTCGACCTATCGTGGTTGGGAATGGTAATTATCTACTACCCATTTATCATGAAACTGGTGCTGACACGGAAAAAACAGGTGTGGACACCTCTTCTTTGTTCCTCTTGTTCGACCCTGCCAAGAAAAAATGGACGAGCTCCAACAAAGTTTATTCCCGGATGGGTAATCTACAAGCCGCCGCCGTTTTGATTGAGGATCAACACCTCATGGCTTTCGCGCGGCGTGGCGGCGATTATGAGCCGGGAGATGATGGCTATGTGGTGCGCTCCGATTCTTACGATGGTGGCAAATCCTGGACTCAAGGTGTTGAAACGACATTCCCAAATCCGAATGCGGCGGTAGAATTGATTCGTTTGGCGAATGGTCATCTGTTGTTTGTTTACAATAACAGTATGGATGATCGAACTCCGCTGACTTGTGCAGTTTCAACGGATGGTGGTATGAGTTTTCCTTACAAACTTGATTTGATGTCGGGCGAAGGATCTTTTGCATACCCGACTGCACTGCAGACTCCTGACGGTTTGATCCATGTGCTTTTTACGTCAGACGATCGCACGACCATCAGGCATGCGACTTTCAGTGAAGACGTGATTCTCAAGTAGTTCTCCCAAGAAGCCGGGCGCTGAATCCATTGAGCAGGGAGCAGAGTGTCGGCTAAAGAGTTTGGTTTTGAGGGGGTTTGCTCTGCTTGTTTTTGTAGCTTCTTTTACCGAATAGCAAAGTTCCGATTCTAACGATGGTTGCCCCTTCTTCGATGGCAATTTCGTAATCATTACTCATGCCCATACTCATTACAGGAAAGGGGACTCCCATGGCGTCTTCACACCGGAGCCTCAGTTCGTTCAGTCCCTGGAATGTCGGGCGTGTTTTTTCTGGCTCCGGCGTCCATGGGGCCATCGTCATGAAGCCATGAATTTCTAACCGATCCAATGCATTGAGGTCCTCGAGCTGATCCAGGACTTCATCCGGCCGGAAGCCATGCTTTGAAGCTTCCCCTGAAACATTGACTTCCAGCAAAATTCGAGCGGTACGAGCCTGTTTTTCGCAGTTTTCCTGGATTGCTTCTGCCAGCCGCATGCTATCCATGCTGTGGATCATGTGGAACAACCTCACCGCATCACGACTTTTGTTGGTTTGCAGGTGTCCTATGAAATGCCATTCAGCCGAGCGCGGACCTTGTGAGACCTTGAGTTTGGATTCCTGGATTTTGTTTTCTCCAAAATGATGGACCCCATACTCTGCAGCCTCACGTATGCTTTCGATGCTGTGTCCTTTACTGACGGCAAGGAGTTTGACTTCCGATGGGGCGCGTCCAGCGCGATCACATGCGGCTTTTATGTTTTCCTGAATACTGTTGAGATTTGATTCGAAGCTCATACCTGCGAGCAAGATGTTGTTTGAGGTTTATGGGGTTTTAGCTGGTGCGACACGTTGGAAATCAAGTCGTTCAAACATGGGGAGCTGCATGTTGATAGGTCCGTAAATTTCGCTGGAGGCTTTTATCTGGTTTCCATCAATGGTATCGACTCTGAACCTGAGATTGCCACCTCCGACCAGCGTTGCATCCACTTCACCATCAAACACTGGGCGGTTCGCACTGGGTAAACCACCTATTTCTATTTTCTCAATCTGGTCAAAAGAAATTTCAGTGATTGTTTCACCTATCTTGAATTGGATTCGGTCTTCCATGGAACCGACCACCGAACCAACAAGCTTGTCTCCGTTTCTTCGCGTCAAGAGGTCCAATGTCGCCTGGGGGCGATTGGTTGGAGGTGATTCGAAGCGTCCGTCCCACTCTCGCATTTTAAGGTTGCTGAACCTCAATGCTCCCTGTCCTTGATGAACCAATCGAATACCCGAACCTTCACCTGCGAACCCTCCCTGGTCGATCCACCTTTTAACGAGCTTGCCATTGACGAGTAAACTGATGCTGTTGTTTGCCTTGTTCGTGCGTACATCAATGTGTGCCTTGGTTGCCTGTCGGAATACGGGTGTCTGAGTCATTCCAAGGTATTGGAGAGGTTCCTTTTTCTTTACCATCAGCACGTTAACGGCGTAACTGGTCAACTGCAGACTGTAGAAGCCCCCGAAGTCAGGTTCAGAGTCCTTGTCTGCCAGACTGACGGGCTGCAGATAATCGGTATACAACGCGACCGCAAGATTCAGCGATCCTTTCCATTCGATGTCAAATTCCATGCGCATGCGGTCAGGCATGCCTATGAGCTTTGCTATGGAGGCTGCTTTCAATGCATAAAATGCTCCATTGCGGTAAGCCCATTGTCCGCCATCAAGCTTTCCGATATTGACTTCACCCACGGTCCAACCCTCCTCACCAGTCGGTCCCTCGAACAGGTAACTGGCATCGGAATGACGGAATGAAGCCCATTGCCATCGGTTTCTGGGGATCTGTAGTTCACCTGCGAAAGTCGTGTTCAATGTCAAGTGTTCTGGTCCCAGAGATTTCCAGTTGCCTGTGATGGTATCGCCATTGTTGAGCCTGATCGTCACGCGCTCAGGCTGTATGTTCAATCGCTTGGGGCGATCTCCCAGCAGGATTTCATCGACAGCTTCTGATTTGAATTCAATGGGTTGATCGATATCTGATCGTTGCCAGACGGCGACACCTGGATACTGAAACGATTGGAGTGTACCAGAAATCTGATCACTGTTTTTCAGCAGTAACATATCTTTGGCCACCGGTTTGTTTGGTGGCCTTGCTGGGGGCTTTGTTGCTGACTCCTGTGCATTGGGCATGAAAATTACCCAGAGGAGGCCGAGGCAACTAAGGCTGGTTTTCCATGTTCCAGTAGGTGTCTGCTGCCTGATCATGCTTGCGTGATTGATGGTTGAGGTTGAATTCAATTTGTCGAATGGCGGAACTAGTGAAAGATAACTCACCAAAATGCTCGCTGTTGCCTTGAAGGTTCTTTCCATTCAGTGAAACAAGGTCAAATGACAAGCTTCCTCCCCCAGCAAAATGTGCGCGGATGCGGTCGGCAGACTTCTCTGCAGGCGGTTGTTGTTGATCTTCAGCTGTAAAGTGTATCTGCTTGATGCGTTCAAGTGGGATTCGGATGTCACGTTCCTTTCGAAGTTTAAAGTGTATTTTCTGATCGAGGATCTGCACTACATCTCCCTTGGGCTTGTCCTGATTGATCAGGTGCAATACATCAGAACTCTCGGTGGCTTCAAAACTCAAGTCGGATTCATCAGTGCCATCCCACTCCGTGACGAGCATGTCGCTGACAGCAAAAGAGGATGCGCTCAGCTGTGAAGCAAGTGAGATACCTTTGCCCTCTGCTACAAATCCACGATTATCACGAAAGGTGGAGACCAACTGATCGTTGATATAGACAGCGAATTTAGATGTTTCCCGATGTGCTCGAATGCTGAACCTTGCTTTGGAAACGTTACTCAATTGGTCCATGCGGACCTGACCCAGTGTCAGGACGCCAGTCCCTGGTTGAACACGTTGAAAGGAAACAAACTGTGGGCTCAAAAAGAAGATGTAAGATCCCTGACGGTAATCAAATCGATTGAGGGTGTCTGTGAACATCGTGATGCTTAGTTGGAAGGGTTGATCCCATTCGAGGTCAAAGGAAAGATTGCATGAATCTTTAAGCTGGAAATTTCGTCCGAGGACTCCCCGGTTTTTGATACGCAATTTTCCATCGGCATAAGTCCAACCGTTTTGGCCCTGTCCCAACATCCAATCGTCAATTCCATTCGGGCCCTCATAAATGACTTTGTATCCACTTTTCAAGAAAGCAATTCGCCTGAGAGCCGCCCTGCTGGTTTTCATTTCCCCTCCGAACCATGTTTTTAAGGACACTTCCTCGCGGCCGAGACGTTGTAAATTCCCATAGATCAGGTCACCATTGACGAACTCAAACCGACACTCGGGCTGGATCTCGCTTGCTATGCTGTTGCTGGCATTCAGACGAAGCCGCGATAGATTGTCCAGATTGAAGCGCATTGGGTTTGCCGCTAGTGGATGTTGCCAATCCAATCCATTCTCTGCTGAAAGGTGCTGTATATCCCCATGCAAATAAGAACCGTCCAAAAATTCCATGATATGCTTGGGTGACTCATTGCCTGTGACAGTGTCCTGATTGTTTTGCCCCCTGAGAGGGATGCAGCACAGCAATACCACTGAAAGCCAGATTGTCGGCCCTGTTGGCAAACATCTGCTGGACCTACTGCAGCGCAGGATTGTTTTTTGTGATGGGCAAACCTCAGCGTTCATAGATGGGGAGGAAACGATAGTTCAATGCTAGAGACAGAAGTGAGGTAGCTGTGCTGAAAGTGCTTCCAAATTGACCATCCCAACTACCATCCGGATTCTGAGATTGTTTCAACTCTTGAATGTTCTCGCGGTTCCAGGCATTCCATTCTTCCGGAGAGGCGTGGAAGAATGCCTGAGAACCGTAATAAAGAAAGTAATGGTAGTAACTACTTGATTTTGAAGCTTTTTTCAGGAAGTTGAATGCGGATTGAAATTGCGCCGTTTCCTTTTTCTTCGCAAGAGCCAGCACTAGACAGCCGATGGCAGTGCGCGGGCCATTGGGCCCTGAGGAGGAGGTGTATCCAAACCCTCCATCTGTTGATTGGCATGACTGAAAATAGGCAACACCTTTTTCTATGGCCTCCTGAGGCACGGATAATCCCGCGTTTCGCGCTGCAAACAAGGCCACCATCTGGGCTCCGCTGACAGTTGTGTCCGCATCCGTGCTTTCGGGAGAATAGCGCCAGGCATTGCTTGGATTGTTCGCTTGAGAAGTAAGTATGAGTTCGATCGCCGACTCCAGAGCTGGACCGATTCGGTCATCAATCACAGCTCCATAAGCTTCTCCCAGCGCCAATGTCGCAAATCCATGATTATACATCGTACGTCCGATGTAACCTGTTTCCGAATTTTGTTCTCCAAGAATGAAATCAATGCCTCTTTCTATTGTCAGAGCATAAGGTCCGTGGTTCGGGTCATCTCCGTGAGCCAAAATGCTGACCAATGCCAAGCCAACGACTCCTGGTTCCATGCCATAGGGGCGATCTCCCCAATTCCCACGTTCCGTTTGGGACGCAGTCAGATACTGAAGACCTTTTACGTAAATGCGGTCGACTTCTGTGGCAGCCAGGTCAATCTGATCTGTAAATAACTGCTGGGAAAACACTCTGGAAGTGCCCGCCTTGAAAAGCATGAAGGCAATCAGGCACATCGGGATGGCAAATGATCTTAAAACAATCATGGTGTATTCCTCCGGGTGGGTTGTTCCAGTTGTTCCAGCTTCTTGTAATAGGCTTCAAAAGATTTTCTGAACTCTGTCGGTAGATCCGATGATTGGCCGCCGCCCCGTGAGACAGTTCTGGATTCCCCTGCATCTCCATCATCCTCGCCGCCTTGGTTCAACGAATCTCTCGCAGTATCACCGCCGGCCATGCTACCTCCCCCTGTATTTCCTTTGCCCTCCTTGCCCATGCCTTGTTTTGCCATCATCATCTGCATCATGAATGACATCGCCTGACTTGAGCTGGAGGAACTGCTGCTGTTTTGCTGCGCTTGTTCATTGAGAATGTTGATGGCATCGGTCAGCGTAGTAATTGATTCGGTTTCAGGTTGTACTGCTCGATCATCCGTTTGTCCTCGAGCCAATGCATCGGCGGCATTACCCATGTGTCCATGAATTTCCTCGAAGATGGGATCGAGGAAGGGGATGGGAATCTCCTCTCGAACCTCCAATAGGTTTTCCTGTAGTTTTGACTGGTTGCTTGAGAGTTCGCGACCTTTTTCAATACGGGTTTCAGGTCCTGTATCCTGTCTTTCCAGAAGACGAGTCTGCATGCGCAGGTTGAGTTCGCTTTCTCGCATACGAAGCAAAGCCATCAACTGTTTGGTCAGGTCCTGCTGATTGCTTTCGCCCCCACCTTCACCTCCGCCGCTCCCCTCGGAATCATCCTGAGGTTCAAGCTGGCCTGCCCAATCTTCAAATTGTGCCGACCAGATGGCTACCTGGTCGGCGGCCTCCATGGTAATATTTTTCAGGATAAGCTCTTGAGTGGTAAGGATACCTTCCACGGTCTGCCTGGCTTTCATGTCTTCGCTGACTTCACCATAGGCCTCTTTTTGTGTTCGTTCGAAGAAGCGGCCGATCTCGTCTTGGAGTTCCTGCGATTGTTCAGCGGTTTCTTTTTGAGTATCTCCTAGTTTGCCATGCAGAGCACGCCATCGAGGAGCCAATTCATCAGGGAAAAGGCCAATGGTATCCTCTGCGCCTTCCATTAAAGTCGTTTCAAGGTCCATTTCAGTTCTCCCTAAACCTCTGAGCCTCTGAGCCAGGGTAAGCGCCTGCAGCTGGTCAAGGTCTTCATTCACCATAGCTTGCAGATCTTCAAGGCTTTCCAGGATTTCCTGTTCGGTTTCCTGAGCTTCCTGCATGGCCTGTTTCTGTGTGCTTTTGGAAGGTGGACTCTGCGAAGGTGGACTTTGCGATGGTGGACTTTGGGAAGGTGGACTTTGCGATGCTTTGCTCAATGCTTTGGCAGCGTCCTGCATTTTTTGATCGGCGAGCTGTTGCATTTCACTCAAAGTTTTTGACCATTCAGACATGACCTCATCGGTGAATGTGGGATTGCGCATGGCTTCCTTGAGGGTTTCCATGCCCTTGCGAGCCATTTCAGAAAGTTGAGAAGCATTGAGCTTTTGATCGGTTGCCTGATCCTGGAGGCGCGCTGCCAGATCTTCCTCCGATAGTGTATCCATCTTTTCGAGGGTTTCGTCTGTCGCTGTGGCGATCGATTGTTCCAAGCGTGAAACATCTTCAAGTTGGGTGAGGAGGGCTTCCAGCTGCTGTCGGATACGTTCTGCGTGTTCAACCGCACTGACGATGTGGATGCGGTAGACCACTGTCTCTCCAGGCTCTCGATCAGGGAAGTAATCCGTCACATAACCCCTGAGCTCGACGACATCTCCCGGTTCGATGTCGTAGAGGTTTGGGCTGAAGTAGAACGAAACTTTGAGTTCTTTTTGCGCAGCATGGAGAGAGGAATCCTTGAAATCCACGTCCAGCACATCTCTGGATGGTTTGACTCCATTCATCGTTTCCCAATCGATGCCAAATTCTTTGACCCCGAAATCGTCGCGCACTTCTGTCTTCAGTTCCAGTGCCTCGGTTTCAAGGATCGCCATTTCCCGATAGAGCTCTGGAAACTGGAATGTAGGAGCTGCGTCATCCCGTTGGCGGATATTCAGTTTCCATGGCTGTGCATTTGTGAAGCCAAATTGGTCTTTCCAATGAATATCAGCCTCGAATGCGTTCGTTGTGCTTAACCAATCGGTGGTGAAGGTGACGTTGCTGATGCTCACAGGAACACGATGCGTGCTTCCCCAGTTCAAAACAATTTCCTGCAGAGGGCGGTTGATGGCACCGGCGACTTTTACTTCAGAACCTTTAAGGATATCCAGTCCACCTGACTCCATGTCAATGGATGCATCCTTCAGGTTCAAGTAGGCGGGCATCTTGATCGAGGCGTTCAGTGAAACCAGAGTCGGTCGTTGCATGGGCCTGATCTTACTTTCCGCCATGCCATCGCCCACAGTTATTTGCATGGAAGTTTCCTTGAATTGGCCGGGGATTTCCAAGCGTATTCGGTTGTCCTGCACTTGACCCATTACTTGATATCCGGAATCCAGTTGAACCTCCACCGTGCGTGGCTTCCAAAAGGACAAGTAATTCACATCTGCTTCAAGGAAAAACGATTCCCCCCGAATCGCAAGGTGCTCGCTGGTGTTCGGCTTGATGGTAACCAGAGTGTAGCGAGGCGTGTTGCCACCTGGATTGATCCACCGACTCAAGGTGTTTGAAAATGCCCCGGGGAGAACGGCAAGCAAGATGAAAGTCAAAAGGGCAAGAACAGCGGATCCAGCGCCTAGCCGCGAAAGGAGGCGTGTTGAAACCGCAGCAGTAAAATCGCAGCCTCGCGCATCCAGATCCACTTGTTGAACAGCAGCCAGATAAAGTTCTTCGGAGTAGGAGGTTTCTTCGCTCTTGTCCTCAGTTAATTCAACGATGCCCAGTAAGCGATCGCCCAGGATGCGGTAGCGGCGTTGCACCAATCGTGAATAATCCCGGAGGTTACGCTGGGCAATGACCCAGCGCCAGCACCACCATCCACCACTCAGGCAGACAGCCGACAAAGCGCCAAGGAGCAAGGTGCCACGGATTAAGCTTGGTGTGTCCTGCCACCGGTCCAGTGCGAAAGCGGTCAGGAAGGAAACCAATAGGGCAAAGGTGCCCCAAGTCACCCCCAGAGCCAATTCAATACGCCAGAGTCTTGCCTTCAATTTGCTGAACTGACTTTTCAGTCGTTCCGGCAAATGGTGCGGCTCGATGGGGAGATTGCTGTTCACTGACTTCATACTGTGCAAGGGGTTCTCGTTCGTCAACGCGCCTGGACGCATTTCATCATGCCATATATTTATTCAATTTAAACCAAACCAAAATATTTTCTTCCAATCCAGTAAAAGGCCAGTAATCCCAGAAGGGCAGCGCCCCAGAATGGATTGGCCCAAAGTCGAAATCGAATTTCGATGGGTTTTGGCTCAGGGAGCACTGATATCTGCTCCATCAATCCATTCAGTCCGGTTGTATCCACTTTTTTCCCCCGTGATATTCTCGTGATCTCGTCAAGCACATCCCCTCGTGCGGGTTTTCCTATTTTCTCAACCACAGGTCTGAGGACCTCAAGCCGCGTTTCCAGTTGACGGTTTTCTTCTGGAGATCGAACTTCAATGATGTGCATGCCAGATTGGCGTGCTTCCATGCTTGCTCTGAATACACCCCAACCTCCTTCTTCTGCCTGCATTTCAAAGGTTTCCTTGCCTCCACTTGGAGTGGTGATGCTTGCGACGACTTTGCCTTCTTGCAAAGGGTATCCACTTCGATCCATCACGATTGTGCTGAGGTAAACTGTCTGGCCAATTTCAGGTTTCTCTGGCGTATAGGTAAGTCGAATGCCTTCATCCTGTGAAATATGCCTTTGATGCGCCATCCATCTCACGACCTGGCTCCAGAAGCGGTAATGATACAAGTCCTCCACACCACGACGCCACCTCCACGCGCTGTCAGTGCCCATGAAGAGGACCTTGCCGTTGCCGAACGGGCGAATGGCAAGCAGCGGGATGCGTCCCCAATTGTTGCGGATGGAATCATGCACGGCCAGGATTTCGGAACCTGGACGGCTTTTTTCGACAGCTGTTGACCAGTAGAATCCGGGTAGCTGTTTCCAGAGTTCCGCATTGCGCTCTGCTGAAATGTCGAACCGTGTGAGCCAATGCCCCGAGCCCAGTCGTGTGAGTGCCAGTTGAGCCTCATTTTGTAGAGCAATGCCTTCTGGGCGACTGGTGTCAAATTGCACGGGGATCAATTCTTCAAGAGGCGTTTCCAGCCATGTGATGTGGCGTCCGCGTCGGCCCGGCATGAGGACCAATCCGCCGGCTTGTTGCTCCACCAACCCGCGAATAAGTGTCACGTCCTCCTTGCTAAGCCCATCTTCACCCACGCCGACATCTCCCAGAAAAATGACATCGTAAGGTGCAATCAAATCCTTGCTGCTGGGGAAGCTGGAAAGGTAATCACGGCCACCTCCCATGCCTGTCTGGGGGTGGAAAAGCAGGCAGCTCATGTCTACACCCGGATCTCGTTCCAGTGCATTTCGAAGGTAGCGGTATTCCCAGCGAGGATATGAATCGATGACCAGAACCTTCAAGGTCTCCATGCGAACGTTCACCTTGAACGCAGCTGAGTTGTTGTCAGTCAACGCCTCGTCACCCTGAACAGGAATTTCCAAAGTCAGATTGCGCTCTCCTACCTGCTGTGGAGACCAGACGATGGTTTCCTGAAGGTCGGTGGCGGCAGGGAGCGTGACCTCTTTTTCGGCTACTATTTCGTCTCCGTCCTTCAAGAGCGCCTTGAATTTGAAATCTTTCTGCATGCGATTATGAAGATGAAATGGCAGTGAAATCTGTTCGCCCATCAAACCGTAAGAGGGGGCGCTCACGGCACTTAACTCTATATCCGGCAACGGAGATTCACGTCCCACTTGAACGGCGAATATTGGAATAGATTGATTGCGATACTGCGCGGCGGCGAGGGCAGGGGAGTCACCAAGGTTCCAATCTCCATCCGTTAAAACCAATACTGCCTTCAGGTTGGATTCGCGTTGCAAAGCCGACTCAAGTGCTTGATTGAGATCGGTACCTTCAATGAGGTTGGTGACATCTTCGGGCTTTTCCTGGTCAGGGGGGGCATCAAAAGCATCGACCACTACTCTGGAAGTTTTTTGAATAGGAGCGAGTGCGTCCGTTCCGAGCTTGCTTGTGATCCATTCCTGTCGTGCAACGACTTGATTGGTATAGATGACGTCTCTGGTAGTCATGCTGCCTGAAGCGTCACTAAGAACAACAACAGCGGGTTCTTCCGCCCATTGAATGGTCTGAATTCTTTCAGGTCGAAGGAGAGTGATGAGCAGCATGATGATGATGATGAGCCTGAAAATCTCCAACGCCATGATTTGTCTCGATCTGGCATTCCCTGTCCAGATCCTGTACGAGAACCAGACAGACAACATGCCCAGTAAAAAGGCAGCAATGATCAGCAAAGGCGAACTAGCGAATGTCCAATGGCTCATGATGAGACTCCTTCGCTGATCGGTCGCGCTTTTCCGCCGAACCCTTGTTGAGCGGTCGTGCTGGGTCCGGTCATCATCAGCCAGCTCTCCACCATGAGAAAGAGGATGAGCAGAAACAGGAACACTCTCCAGATTTCACCCTGCAGATTGGATTCGTTCTGTCCGGAAGATTCGAGGAACATTTGAAATGCCTGGCCCTCAAAAATGCTGGCAGCGGTTTCGCTTGTCATCATTGCTGGTTCAAATTCAGAAGCCGGCGGGTTCACCGCGGCAAGTCGATTCCCCGAACGATAGATGCCAGCATGCCAGGCAATCTGGTGGGTGGAATCTTCCTCGATAGGCTTCCATCCTGCACCCATCTCAATTTCGCTTAATTCACCACAAGTCAGAAAGAGCGTGCTTTCCAGTCTGCGGGTGCCTTCCTGTCCCAACCGTTGCAGTAAGGGAAGAAGCACTGGACCTTGATCCAGGTTGGACCAGTCTCCTAGTGGAAGCGTGGTGAGGAAGTAGATTGAACCTTGACCGGTTTTCTGATGGATCAACAGGGGCTCTCCGTCAGAATAGGCTGCAAGAACGGTGTCCGTGTGTTGAACGCGCCTTCGCTTGAGCGTATCCAGCTGATCCACAGGCAGGCTGAAACCTTCGTCCGTATCAGCCAGTGGGCCCGTCTCTTTTTCCCAACGGCCAACGAAGAATGTCTCCTCGGCAGGAGGCGATTCCACATTCATCCACCGCATGCCTGCGAAAGCTTGTTCCGCTGTCTCTTGAGAAGCTGAAGGGAGGCAAATCACGACGCCCCCCTCTGCTGCAAATTGCATGAGTTGATCCGCCTGTTCTCCCTCTGGAAGAGTGCCCTGCCAGATGATCAATGTGACATCCTCGGTTTGCAATGACTGGGTAAAGGGTCTCTGGATAAGTTGCGATGGTTCCAATGAATCTCCAGCAATAGAACCCGAGCCCAGCGACAGCACATTGCCTCCATAATTATTGTTGGCCACGACAAGTGATCGATGCCTGCGTGCTTTTCCGTAAACAAAATGGAGTGTGTTGTTGCGCAGGTTTCCATCGGCTGGAAGCTTGAGAGTTCCCCATCCTGCTTCTTCCTTGGTTCCTAAATCCCATTGATCCTGCCAACGTACCTGTGCGGCTTCCATCGGGATTTCTACACCGGAGGAAAGGCCGTTGAGGGTGCGGGTTGCGATGATGGCTTCCTCCGATAGCTGTGATTGGGCGACATCAGCCACCAGTTTCAGTGATCGCCCCTCTTCGGTGGTGGTGATGGCAAGGTCTGCGAGTTGAATACCTGAATCCAGTTCCGTCTGTTCATTGACGGCGAGTAAACGGTATCTCAGCGTTTGAGGCAGGGTATCAAATTGTTTCATCAGCGATTCCCAACGATCATCCGAGGGCTGCCAATCCGAGTTTTGTAGATCTGAAGCAATCCAGACCTCTGTGGTGCCAGCCTGATTGTCGATCAACCACTGGACGGCACGCTGCATGAGTGATGGTAAGTTGGCGGCGGTATCGGTTGATTCAACCATGGGGTGATCTTTCAGCGCAGAAATATCCGGAATGTTCTGGGGTGTGCCGGATGCGCTGTCGATCAATACAAAATGGGAATGACCGGCATAAGCTCCGGCTGCTTGTGTCAGCAGTTCCAAAGCTTGTTCACGCCGTGAAAGAGACGTTCCTGCCAGCCGTGTTTCCATGCTCGACGAGCGATCCAACAGGATGAGAACGGTGTCAGGTGCGGATGCAAATGCCCAGCCCATCCACCCACCTGAGAGCGGGCGAGCAAGGAAAAGCATCAGCATGAGAACCGCCAGTGTCCTGAAAAGAAGGATGAGGAATTGTTTCAGTTTCGCTCTGTTGACCGAACTGCGGGAGGCGGCTACCAGAAACCTCATCGCACCCCAGGGGATCGTCCTGTGCCTGAGCCGGTTGAGCAGGTGGATTGCCACCGGTAACAAAATCAGCGGTAATCCAAAAAGAATGATGGGCTGCAGGAATGTCATGCTTTCAGGATAGACCGTTCTCTATGTTGACAAGCTGTGTCCATTTATCGAAAGGCCATTGCCTTGGCGCGATCAATCAGAAAATCCGCCAATACTTTGTCAAAGGGTTGTGTGGTCATGACTTCGCGATAATCACTATTGCATTCGTGGCAGCCTTTTTGAAGAGCCGACTGGAATTGCCTGAACTGATCGAGATAGGCATCGCGTACCATTGCTGGCTCGGTGACCATGCTGAAGCTACTCTCCAGATCTGCGAAACGAATGGGGCGGTCAAAATCAAAATCTACCTCCTGGCGATCGAGCATATGGAACAGGGCCACATCATGTTTCTGAAATCTCAAGTGCTGAAGTCCACTCATCAAGGGTTCGATATCTGTAAAACAATCGGAGAAAATGATCACCAATGCCCTTCTTTTGGCTTTTTCTGCAAGTTCGTGAAGTGTCTCAGGCAATCCGGTCTCACCTTTGCCTTTGACCTCCTTGAGTAAATTCATCATCAGCTGGAGATGTGAAGGCGTACGTTTGGGGGGTAGCTCAGTGATGATCTTTGGGCCCACGGTGACCAAGCCTGCTGCATCACCCTGCCTGATGATCTGGTAAGCCAGGTGGGCAATCATTTTGACCGCATAATCGAGCTTGCTGGTCTCCCCGCTTTTGAAGTTCATTGAACCACTGCAATCCAACACAAAATAGCATCGAAGGTTGGTTTCGGCTTCAAATTCCTTCAGGTAGTAACGATCCGTTCGTCCCAGCACACGCCAGTCAAGCCGTCGGAGATCGTCGCCCGGGACATACTGGCGGTATTCTGCAAACTCGACGCTCGAACCCCGATGTGGGCTGCGGTGCATGCCAGAAACGGAGCCTTCCATGGCAAATCGAGCGACCAGAGGTTGTGCTGCAAGTTGAGCCACTACCTTGGGGTCGATCAACTCCATGTCTTTTTCTGTGTTTTCTGCCATGAATACCTTTCTGTTTCGAATCCTCATTACCGATTGTTATTCAACCGGTGTGCCTTTTTTTCATGGATCAGGCTTTTTCACGCTGAGCTTTGAGCAGTTGCTCAATCACACTGCGGCTGGTCACCCCTTCGGCTTGTGCCTGGAAATTCGTCAGGATACGGTGAGCCAGTACAGGTTGGGCTACCGCTTCAAGGTCTTCCAGTCTAGCCATGTAGCTGCCCTGCAGCACAGCGCGGGCTTTGGCTCCGCGGATCAGATACTGGATTGCGCGAGGGCCTGCTCCCCAGGTGACCCATTGTTTTACGAAACTGGGAGCTTCCTCAGAATTTGGCCGTGTCTGGCGTACGATATCCACTGCTGTTTCGTAGATATGATCCGGCACCGGCACGCGTTGCACGATTTCCTGGAATTTAAGCACTTCTTCACCGCTGATCAGTTTGTTCAGAGTAGGAGCTGATTTACCCGTAGTCTCCCGTGCAATTCTGTTTTCCTCCACCGCCGTGGGATAGTCCACATTGATGAAAAACATGAATCGATCCAGTTGCGCTTCGGGCAGAGGGTATGTTCCTTCCTGTTCGATGGGATTTTGAGTTGCCAGAACGAAAAAAGGTGAAGGAAGGACAAAATTGCGTCCCGCCGCCGTGACCCGATGCTCCTGCATCGCCTCGAGCAAGGCGGATTGGGTTTTGGGGGGTGTGCGGTTAATTTCGTCCGCGAGGATGATGTTTGCGAAGATTGGGCCCTTGGAAAATACGAACGCCCGCTTCCCTGGTTGATCGGTTTCCTGAAGAATGTCGGTTCCGGTGATATCGCTCGGCATCAAGTCAGGGGTGAACTGAATCCTGCTGAAATCCAGTGCCATGACTTGAGATAACGCATTGATAATAGTTGTTTTAGCCAGGCCAGGCACTCCCATCAATAATCCATGCCCCCTGGCGAGAATGCAGATGAGAAGTCGTTCAACGACGTCCTGTTGGCCGATAATCACCTTGCCGAGTTCATCGCGCATCTGTTGGTATAGATCCCGCAAATGGTTGATGGCATCCAGATCGCCCTGGCTGGGCTTGGCGACTTGATCAGGATTTGACTGCTGGTTTTTTGGATCTGTGCTCATGAAATATGCCCTGTAATGAAGATGAGGTTGAGGCTCAGGTCAATCCCGTAATTTTGGCGGTTGACGATATGATGACTTGTCCTGTTTGATTTCACAGCAATGACGCAGAAGATTCAACGTGCTCTTATATCCGTATCTGACAAATCAGGTCTCGTGCCTTTCGCCAAAAAACTCTCCGAATCCGGGGTGGCATTAATTTCTACTGGTGGCACCGCCAAGGCGATTCGGGATGCCGGTCTGGAGGTAAGCGACTTGAGCGATTACACTGGTTTTCCAGAGATGCTCGACGGTCGAGTGAAGACGCTTCACCCCAAGGTGCATGGAGGTCTTTTATATTTGCGTGAAAACGCAGCCCACTGCAAAACGGTCCAGGAGCACGGTATCGACGCCATTGATCTGGTAGTGGTCAACCTTTATCCATTCGAAGCCACGATTGCCAAGCCTGACGTCAGCCTTGAGGAGGCCATTGAAAATATTGATATTGGTGGTCCTTCCATGTTGCGCAGTGCCGCCAAGAATCATCAAAGCGTCACCGTTATTGTTGATCCGGCAGATTACGAGCAGGTTGGTGATCAAATCAGCGAGGAAGGTGGCACCACACTTGAGCTGAGACGCGCGCTGGCTGCCAAGGTGTATGCTCGGACTGCCGCCTATGATGCGACGATTGCCAATCACCTGTCGTGCGAATTTGATAAATTGGCTTCTGAAGGTGGAAAAGCCAGCCCAACCCCGAGAAACATCCATGTTCAGGCAGCGAAAGTCCAGGACCTGCGTTATGGAGAGAACCCCCATCAAGCAGCGGCACTCTATGGCCGGTTTAATGAGTATTTTCAGCAGCTGCATGGCAAGGCTTTGTCTTACAACAATATCCTGGATCTCACCTCAGCTCAGAGCCTGATCAGTGAGTTTGAGGGGCTATTGCCCACTCTGGCTATACTGAAGCACACAAATCCCTGTGGTGTGGGGCAGAGCGAGCAACTGGCCGATGCATGGGAAAAGGCCTTTGCAACGGATCGACAGGCCCCTTTCGGAGGCATTATTGCATCCAATGTGGCAATAGATGCACCTTGTGCAGAGGCGATCGCGGGTATTTTCAGTGAGGTCATCGTGGCTCCTGATTTTCAGCCTGATGCGTTGGCAATTCTACAGAAAAAGAAAAACCTGCGGCTGATCAAGGCACGTCAAACTCAGATCAGTTCAGGGTGGCAGGTACGGGCCGTGGGAGCCGATTCATACCTTGCTCAGGCTTTTGATCAGAAAATGGTAAGCGAGGGGGATTTGAAAGTAGTCACTCAGCGCAGTCCAAGTGATGATGAACTCAAAGCCATGTTGTTTGGTTGGCGGGTGGTCAAGCATCTCAAATCCAATGCAATTGTCTACACTGGCAAGGATCGTACCCTCGGAGTGGGGGCAGGTCAGATGAGCCGCGTGGATTCCAGCCGTATCGCCGTCTGGAAGGCTGGTGAAGTCGATCTTTCCCTGAAAGGGAGTGTCGTCTGCAGCGACGCATTCTTCCCGTTTGCGGATGGACTCATCGCCGCAGCCGAGGCAGGTGCCACTGCCGCCATCCAACCCGGCGGCTCCATGCGTGATGAGGAAGTCATTGCTGCAGCCAACGAGCGCGGTGTTGCCATGGTCTTTACAGGAAACCGACATTTCCGACACTGATCTCAGTGGGAAAGGCTACTCAAGGTAGCTCATTTCGTTTGCATCTAGGGTAATCACCAAGATCCTATTGGCGTCAGCGTGTTCTTTGCTATATGATGATGATGTGAATCGTAAACCTGATATGGATGATACCCCCAATCGTCGTGATTTTCTTTCACGATGTGGCATGGGTTTCGGTGCCGTGGGACTGCAATCCTTGATGGGTTCCTCAGGATTCCTTTCTGCCAAATCCAAAGTATCAGCAGATGTCAGCATCCCGCTTGCTCCTAGGAACCCGCAGTTTCCCAGCAAAGCCAAGCGAGTGATCCATCTGTTCATGAATGGCGGGCCTTCGCATGTAGATACATTTGATCCCAAGCCGATGCTCGACAAATACGCGGGCAAAATGCTGCCGACAGGTAATCTCAAGACGGAACGGCAAACCGGCGCCGCCTTTGCCTCACCATGGAAGTTCAGGAAATACGGCCAGAGTGGCATTGAAGTCAGTGACCTGTTTCCTCATGTTGCGGAATGCATCGATGATATCGCGGTGATCCGGTCCATGAAAGCTGATGTCCCCAACCATGAGCCTTCGCTCATGCTGATGAACTGTGGTGATGCGCGATTGGTTCGACCCAGTGTGGGATCCTGGGTTACGTATGGTCTTGGAAGTGAAAATCAAAATTTGCCCGGATTCATGGTCATGTGTCCCGGCGGTTACCCCATTCAGGAATCCCAGAACTGGCAATCAGGATTTTTGCCAGGTGTGTTTCAGGGGACATACATCGATACCAAGAATCGTCATGTTGAAAAGCTGATCGAACACATCAAGAATCATGATATCCCGCTTGCGGCTCAGCGGCGTCAGCTCGACCTTCTCAAGCAGATCAATCTTCAACACGCACAGAAACGTTTCAATGATCCGCAGCTCGAAGCACGGATTCAGTCTTTCGAACTTGCTTACCGGATGCAGTTGGATGCTACCGATGCTTTCGATATCCAGAAAGAACCCGAATACATACGCGAGATGTATGGAGACGGTGTTCAGGGTCGGCAGATGCTGATTGCGCGGCGTCTCGCCGAGCGTGGGGTGCGTTTCATTCAGATCTGGCACGGTCAGGGGCAACCCTGGGACAATCACGATGACATCGAAAAAAATCATGGCCGTCTTGCCATGCAAAGCGATCAGCCCATTGCCGCTTTGCTCAAAGATCTCAAACAACGTGGCATGCTCGAAGACACGCTCGTGATCTGGGGTGGGGAGTTTGGCCGTACGCCTACCGTAGAGTTGCCGAAGCCCGGAGCCAATGCAGGCAAGATCAACGGTCGAGATCACAACAATCACGGTTTTACAATGTGGATGGCTGGGGGCGGGGTGCGCGGCGGTTACGTTCATGGTGCCACCGATGAATTCGGTTTCAAAGCGGTCAAGGACACGGTTCACGTGCATGACCTGCACGCAACCATGCTTGCGCTTCTTGGCTTTGATCACGAGAAATTCACGTTCCGTTATGCTGGGCGTGATTTCAGACTCACGGATGTATCCGGAAATGTGGTCCGGGAACTGATCGTTTGAGGCACAAAAAAAGAGGCATCCGCGATGGATCCCTCCTTGATTTTAATTCCTTGTTCGTTCCTGCCCTGGTGTATGTCAGCCTTTTTTTCTGGCTTTCCTTGACTCACTGGACATGTATCGGTTGACTGCGTTCAGATACGCCTTGGCACTGGCCACAATCACATCGGTGCTCGCACCTCTGCCTGTTAACAGTTCACCGTCTCCGAAGTCAACTTTGACCATCACTTCACCCAGCGCATCCTTACCCTGAGAAACGGCACGAATATTGTAGTCTTTCAAGGTGCCGTGCGTTTTGGTCAAACGATCCACCGCTTTCAGAGCCGCATCGACTGGCCCATCTCCGATGCCGGCATCTTCCAGGATTTCGGGTTTCGCAGATTTTTTCTTTCCAGTTTTGATCAATCGAACCGTTGCAGTGGGGATGGCCTGCGTACCTGTCGTGACGCAGACATAGTCGAGAGACCACGTCTCGGGTACTTCTGTGATGTGGCCTTCGACCAGGGTCGCCAGATCATCATCGTAAACAAACTTCTTCTTGTCGCCGATTTCCTTGAATCGTGCAAAGATGGCCAGCACCTCCTGATCGGTCATCTTGAAGCCCAGATGTTTTAATCTCGCATTGACCGCTGCGCGACCACTGTGCTTGGTGAGGGGTAATTCGGTTTTGCCCCAGCCGACCATTTCTGGATCGACGATCTCATAGGTCTCGCGTTTTTTCAGGATACCGTCCTGATGGATACCGCTTGAATGAGCAAACGCATTTTCTCCGACGATGGCCTTGCTGCGTTGAACGACCAAACCACTCATGCGAGAGACGAGACGTGAGGATTTGACGATCTCCTTGGTGTTGACAGCGCATTTGAATCCTTTGTAAACATCCGCTCTGGTTTTCAATGCCATGACCAGTTCCTCCAGCGAGGCATTGCCGGCGCGTTCACCAATGCCATTGACCGTGCACTCAACCTGTCGTGCACCCGCCCTGACAGCAGCCAGCGAATTGGCGACAGCCAGCCCCAGGTCATTGTGACAATGGACACTGATGATCGCCTTGCCTGATTTGAACTCGGGCACCTCGTTGTAAAGGTGCCTGATCAGTTCGCCGAATTCATCGGGCACTGCCCAGCCGACGGTGTCGGGGATGTTGACCGTTGTGGCGCCTGCTGCAACGACTTCCCTGCAGACCTTTACCAGAAAATCAGGCTCTGTGCGGGATCCGTCTTCAGGTGAAAACTCGACGTCATCGACAAACTGCTTTGCTCGCTGAACGCCTTTGACTGCCAGGCGAATGATTTCGTCCTCAGCTTTGCCGAGCTTGAAGTCGCGATGGATCTTGGATGTCGCCAGAAATACATGAATACGCCCTCGTTTGCCTGCCGGCTTGACGGCCTCACCAGCGGCATCAATGTCCTTGTTCACGCATCGGGCGAGTCCAGTGATGACAGGGCCTTTGATTTCCTTGGCGATTTTTTGAACCGCCGTGAAATCACCGTCACTGATCACCGGGAATCCGGCCTCGATCACATCCACCTTGAGCCGTGCCAGCTGACGTGCCACTTCGAGTTTCTCACGTAAATTCATGGAAGCTCCGGGGCACTGTTCGCCATCACGCAGGGTGGTATCAAAGATGAGGATGCGATTATTCTTCATGTCGTTTTTTTATTTGCTTTGCTTACTTTTAATCTTAGAAATCGCCGCAGGAAAACAAAAACCCCGCTGCCTTGATGAGGCAGCGGGGTTACGGAAAATTCTGTTTTCACAAATCAGACCCCAACTGCTTTACTGCCAAGGAGCAGCAGTCCGCCAAGTAGGGGTTTCAATGTCCAATTCATATTGACATTTTTGTACAAGTCCCGAGGTCGAAATGTCAATGATATTATTTTGAAAATTGGGCTGTATCATGCTCGATGGCTTGATACCTTCTACTTTCTTTCGATGAATCTGAGTGTACTGAAGTCATTTTTCTGCTTTTGCCTGATCCTTGCCGGACCGTTATTGATTGCCTCCGGTCTTGATGAGGTAGTGCAGATTCCTGATCCCGGACTCGAAAAGGCAATTCGCCATGCTTTGGATAAAACGGACGGAAGCCTCACATCCCTTGATCTGGCTTCTCTTCGGGTGCTGGATGCAGGAGGAAGAAATCTGACCACAACTCGGGGGCTGGAACAGGCGGTGAACCTGACCAGTCTGGACCTGCGTTTCAATCAGTTGACCCACCTGCATTTGCCGCAAGGCACCCTTGCTTTGACGAATCTCAACCTCGGAAGTAATTTGCTGAAAGACATCAGTTTCATTCATCGCATGCCTGACTTGCAGCATCTCGGTTTGTGGGGCAATCGGATTGATCATATTGAGCTGACCTCGGAATCCTCGAACTTGCGTGTGTTGAATCTTTCGGGGAATCGTCTTTCAGACGTGCAGGTTCCTGAATCCATGCATCAACTGAGGGAACTCAATCTACAGAACAATCAAATTCAAAATTTTGTTCTGCCTCCAGGTTTTACGAATTTAAGCGTGCTCAATCTTCGGAATAATCAATTGACCAAAGGGCATTTTCCAGAAGGTTTAACCTCGTTGAAGAAGTTGGAACTTTCGGGGAATTACCTGAGTGAGCTCTTTTTGCCCGATGACATGCGGGCTCTGGAACAACATTTTCTTTCCTTGGACAAAGCGACCAATGCCGAATTCGTCTTGCTCAATGCACCTGAGAATCTTGAATGGCTGTCTTTCTTCGGGAACGGGTTGAGGCAGCTCGCACTGCCATCCAGCATGCCGCGCTTGAAAGTCCTGAGTCTGCGATCGAATCGATTGATTGATCTGGATTTTCTGCAGAGCCTGCCTCAACTCGAGAGCCTGAATCTCTCCGACAATGATTTTTATACCTTGGTTTTTCCTGCAGGTCAGGATCGCTTGCGTCACCTGACGCTCTCGGGTAACTGGCTTCACGATCTGCGTCTACCAGATGGCATGGCTAGTCTTACCCACCTCAATTTATCCAACAATCGATTGACGCAGCTCAAAATGCCTAACGGACCTCAGGAGATGATCCTGTTGAACCTCAGTGATAATCCTGTTAAAACCTTGCAAATGCCCAAGGGTTTCTCACTGAAACGACTTCAGCTCAAAGGGATCAAGAAGAAGGAAATCAGCTACTACACTACTGTTTTCTGAAGCTTCCATCCTGAAATAGTCAAACGTCGCGCGTCAAAGGCATACGATTCAAAATTCCTTAAACACCCGCAAAGAATACCTTGCAATATCCGGTCCCAGTTCTCTACATTTGCACTTTGCTTCAAGCACGCTTAGCTCAGCGGTAGAGCACTGCCTTCACACGGCAGTTGTCGCAGGTTCGATCCCTGCAGCGTGCACCATTCCTTAAAAAATTACCACTTCTTTAAATGACTCTCCAATAGTTGGTTAGCGCGATTCATCGCTTAAAATATCTTAAATGAATAACATAAACGCATAACACATTCATCTTTGTCAGTTGTGTATGACGTTGTTTTTCGTTGTCTTTTTGCAGTAAAATTTCTCCCAGCCAAAGCTCACATAGTGAAACGTAATTTCGGCTAGTTTCTCTCCGCGTGTTTCATGACGCCGAGACCATCAAGCTGAAGCTAGCAAGGAGTGAGCGATGCGATTGATCATGATTTAAGAGTCGTGAAACCGTAGGAATTAGGGAGCAATATACCCACCCTGTCGTGGAGAATAATTGTCCAGCTTGCGGCCATGCATGACATCATAGAATCAAACCAGTCGATCATTAAGCCAATCGAATATAATGCCGCATGAAAGATGACCAAAACTTGCACCTTAAAGACTTAAATTCTTGCGAATGGGATTTCACAGATATACCCGAGAAAGAACTTCGGTTGGCCGAGATTTATGAATACTCCCGAGAGTGCGAGGAAGTCTCCAACGCCTTCACCAATTGGCTAGATAGTCCCGCAGTATTGATCGACGAGTTAACAGACTGGGAGACGGGCATCGAAACCGTTCACACCGAGTTGCATATTTCAATTCGGGAATTGCTGCAGATGGCTCCATTTCCAAAGTCGATCCAAGCACGGAGTAAAACCGTAGAGGTGGATTGGGGTGATTTTGTTGATATGGCCGACATGAAGTTGTTAGGGCACAGTCTATTCAATCTTCTGCCGGCCCTCCAGCAGTGGCCAAAACCATACGCTATCGCTAGGGATTCGAATTCAGTCAAACAAGGTGTTGACGATCTGCTCAAGCCACGACCCAAGCCAAAGGCCGTAGTCCTGATATCGGGTGAAGAAGATACCGGAGATTATCCTTTTGGATTGTCATCACCACAATCGAGGCTGATAGAGCTTCGGATCAATTTTGATATGAATAAAAAGCAGATTCTGGAAGAAGTAGGCGAAATTTACGATCAACACAAAACAACAGAGCGCAGAGGGCGACAGAAGAGTCCTCATAGCCTTAACCTTAGGCAGCTGGGAGCATTGCGCCTAAGGCTGCGCGGTTATGGCCGCGGACGAGCTATCACATCCTTTGATAGTCTTGTTTGCAAGCTCAAGGTGAAAGAGCAAGAACTTGGTGGTAAGAAGCACCTCATTCCACTTTACACCAACAAGAAGGGTTTTATTGCTGCTGCTGATAAGGCGCAAAAAAGGCTTTTAAGAGAATATCGTAAATACTCAGTTTATCATAGTCTATCCAATCGAATTAAGGATAAGCATTTCTTTTAAGCCCCCCTATGGCGCTCTTTTCTAAAAGTTATTTTTTAGAAACGAACACAGTCCTCAGTAAACTAGCCAAATTGGATGCGACATGAGAAACATGACGCATTTAACAATAAAAAACACCAACGGACTAGTTAACCACAATCGTCCTGAATTCATTCGGCTTCCCAAGGGTGGTCAGTGCCCTCACACGGGACTTTCCCGTTCCAAACTCAACCAACTAATCCTGCCGTGCGAGCAGAACGAGTTTAAGCCACCAGTAAAGTCGGTGTGCCTGCGCCAACGAGGCGCAACTAAAGGAACTCGCCTGATCGTTTTAGACAGCCTTCTTGACTACCTCTACAACCAGTTGGAGGAGGAGTGCATTCAGCAAGAACTCCCCTTGAAGCATGATTCGGAGGACACCTCCGAGTCTTGCCCCAAAGAATAACCCCACACTTTCGGGTGGGGGGTTTTGCCGGCTATCCCTGCCCGCGTACTAATCAGTCCGGCAATCATTAATAAACAAATAAAAGAAAGGACAAATCATGGCAGTATTAGAACAGCCCGTTTCAAATTCCAACCCATTCATAGAGGAAATCGGAGATAAACTTGCTCCAGTAGGAACATACTCAGCAACCATTCTTAAAATCCACGACGAATTTGGAGTTAAGCGACACAAATTCCAGAGCGAAGAATTCGAACAAGTCGATTTAACCTGTTTCCTGTTTGGGTTTCGTGACCCCAGTGGCATTGAATATAAGGTAGCCAGCCGAACAATGAAGATCTCCGGTAATGTGAAGGCTACATTATATGGCTTCCTTAAAAACCTACTTGGTCGGGCGCCTACCTATGGCTGGGACTATTGTGCACTGAAGGGAACCCAATGTTTGCTGACCGTAGAACATGTGCAGCGCAGAGACGGTAACGGTGTTTATGCTGGAATCGCAGCAATGTCACCAATGCCAGTGAACAATGAGCCGAAAAGAGATTCGGTTCCAACCTTAGGGTCCCATCCATCGTCAATGCCGAGTGTGGAAAGCTCTCCAATAACAAGCTTGTATTGACATTTGATTCACGGCCCCACCGGGCAGCTTTTCCTGTCTGGTGGGACCCCTTCCTGAATTTAAAAATATGGAGATTAATATCATTCCGCACGATGAGTGGACCCAACATCAATGCCCGGGCACTGTTGCTATCGATTTTGAAACATTTTACACCTCGTCATATTCTGTGAGACAGCTAGGTCATTGGGCATATTGCCGTGATGATCGATTCAAGGCCTATCTTGTAGCTGTAACAGACGGAGAACGAACAAGCGTCTGCCGTCCAGAAATTTTTCCTTGGCGATCTATTTCCTCACGGGTTTGGGTCAGCCACAATCGAGACTTTGACAAATCTGTTTTTGAGCGACTTCAGGGTATTGGGAAAATACCCGAAAAAGGAATAGCACCTCAAGAATGGCAATGTTCGGCAGCTCTTTGTGCCTACATGCAGTTACCTCGTGATTTGGCAGGAGCTGTCAGAGCGGTTTTTAACCACCAGCTTGATAAAACTCCCCGACGGCGAGCCAAAGGTAAAATTCCTGCTGAGGACTCAGAGCTTGACGCTCCGATGAAGAAATATGCTGCTCAGGATGCTCATTGGTGCCTGAAACTCTGGGAGGAGCTCGTCACACATTGGTCTCAAGATGAAAGACATCTATACGAATTGACAGCGAAGATGGGCAGTCGCGGGTTAGCTGTTAACTGGGAATACGTAGCATCAAACCTTGAAAAGTTAAACTGTCTGGTCAGTTCTCTTCGTGATTCTTTGCCCTGGCAGCCGGCAATGTCTCTCAAACAGTTTGGCGAAGCGTGTGAGCATATCGGTGTCACACCTCCCAAATCGACTTCGAGTAACGATCCCGAATTTCATGTTTGGTTAAAAAAGCACTCTGATTCTGACGCTGCGTTGTGGGTTCAAAACATGCAACGAATACGATCAGCCAATCGCACCGCAAGGGTTCTTGAATCAATGCAGGCTCGCCGAATGCCAAACAGTCGGATGGCTTATGATCTAAAATACTTCGGTGCCAGTACAGGTCGTTGGTCCGGTGGTGGCGGTTTAAATCTTCAAAACTTGAACCGCAAAATCACAGAAGGAGTTGATCTAAGGAAAGCGATCATACCTTCACCAGATCACGTGCTGGGTGTTTTCGATTACAGTCAGATTGAGAACCGGGTTCTTCTTTACCTTGCTGGCGATGATGAGACTTTGGCTCAGTTTCGTGATAACACGGATGCGGATGCCTATGAGATTCATGCTCGCCTGACGATGGGCTATGAAGAACCTCAATCTCTAAAAGATTATTGCGAAGAGACTGGAGCCAACACGCGTCAACTTGCCAAGGCCCGGGTCCTAGGTTTGGGCTTTGGATGCGGTAGTCACAAGTTCGTTGATGTTGCGCGTGTGATGGCTGGGTTGGAACTAAGTCAGGTAGATTCACAGCGTATCGTTGACGACTTTCGGAAATCGAACCCCTCCATTGTTCAGCTTTGGACGCGTTTACATGCAGCATGTTCCGCCAGAGCAGGGGAAGACTACATACTGCCCCTTCCTTCCACACAATATTCCCCAGATACTAAGCGTTACCTCATATATCGTGATGTATTGCTTCAAGATAAGGAGATGACTGCGACGGTCTCAGGGAAGCGTATGTATGTCTATGGCGGCCTGCTGACAGAAAATTGGACCCAAGCAACTGCACGAGATGTTCTCGCATCCGCTTGGAGAAGATGTGCAGACGCTGGGTATGTCCCCGTGCTCAGCGTTCACGATGAACTGGTTTTTGATCTCAAAGAATCAACAGCCGAAAAAGATCTGAAAACAATCACCTCAATTATAGAAGAACCTCTTCCTTGGGCTCCTCATCTTCCACTGAAGGTCGATGGGAAACTCATGAATCATTACACGAAATAATCTATGGCAGTATTATACCCATTCTCCAGTAAAACAGTGGAGCTTCTTGAAAATGCCCCCAAGGCGGGGGAAACTCACCGTTGGTTGGCCCAAGTTGCCGGGGCATTGAAAGCGGTTAAATCAGCTGAGTCCTGTTTTAAATTTCTTCGCAGATGTTGCGATGAGCTTGTGCATCATAGGCAAGTTCCTGACTCTGAAATCAGGCAAGCAATCGAATTTGCATACGGCTCAAAATCATTGTGTGTTTTAAATAAAGCATACAGATCACACAAATGGCCGAAGCCAGATTGTGATTTCATCAAACAAACATTGTCGACAACGGAACCTTTGTTCGACGCGTCAAAAAGCACAGGGCATATTTCTGAGTTTGTGTTGTCGAAATTGTTCCGGCCAACAGACCTTGTATGCACAGGACGAACAACAGCCTTAACTACAGTCAGGTTGCAGGATGATGCGATACGTGATGCTCATTGGCTTCAATTCATTGTTCCAAACCCTATGCTGGGGCTTTTTCACTTTAATAAGGAGGGGAAGAAATCAAAGCGATGTCAAAACAATGTTAAGTTACGGCGTTATCTTGTCACTGAGATAGATTCAACTGATTTGAGTAAACACGATCAAGCGCGAATCATTACTAAGTTATCTACCTTGGCGCCACTTGTTATGGTTGTCGATTCAGGTGGTAAAAGCCTTCATGCTTGGTTCTTTGCCGAGGACATGAGTGATCAAGACCAGATTCGGTTTTTCAGTGTCGCATGTATGCTGGAGGCCGACCCCAAAACTTGGGACGTTTGCGGATGGGTGAGGATGCCCGGAGGAAATAGATATGACGAAGGTAAGCCTCCTGTTATGCAACGAATTTTATTTTTTAACCTGGGGGTATTACATGAGCGAGCTGACACCGCTACAAATTTTATTGGATGACTTCCTTACCCCTGATCAGCAAGGTCAAATTGAAGGTGAAGTACACAAGGCAGGCAACTCGCCAGCAGTAAAAACATTGGGAAGTCTTCGGACTCCTCAAAAAGGAAACGACCCGACCGAATTAATAGAAAACCGTTTTCTTTACAGGGGCGGAATCTGTTTATTGCTGGGGCCTACCGGTGTGGGGAAATCTTCCTTGCTGATTCAAATGGCGATTCATTTTTCTGTGGGAAAGGAATTGTTCGGAGTCCAGCCCGGGAGTGTCTATCGATCGAAAGGGATGCGTGTCCTCATTATTCAAGCTGAGAATGATGAAGGCGATCTGGCAGAAATGAGGGATGGTGTGATTGCGGGGTGTGATTTGTCACAAAAGGAGTCAGAACTTGCCTTGGAACGCATCAGCGTTTGCACCATTACTGATAAAAGTAATGAATCTTTTACGACAGTTCTGGATGAAGTCATGACCGAACACCCAGCCGTTGACATCCTGATGGTGGACCCAGCATTCTCCTATCTTGGCGGTGACAGTAATAGCCAGCGTGATGTCAGCCGCTTCATGCGTGAGCTGTTAAACCCGTTACTGCATCGGCACCAAGTAGGAATGATACTGGCTCATCATACCAACAAGCCAGCCAGAGGTAAGGAAAAGGAAAGCTGGAAGGCAGGCGATTACGCGTATTTGGGCGCAGGCTCTGCTGAATGGATAAACCCTGCCCGTGCAGCCTTGGCAATTCGCTCCATAGGGTCGGACACGATCTTTGAACTGCGTGCCCCAAAACGAGGAAAAAGGCTTAGATGGGAAGATGAGCAAGGTAACATAACGTTGATGCAACACATCGCCCATCACCGTGAGTCTGGGGTTATTTGTTGGCGGCAGGCTGAGCATTCTGAAGTTGAAGAACTGCTGGCCAATGAGGAAACCAACAAAGCCCGTAAATTTTACCCCATTGATGTTTTACACTGCGTTCACAAAACCCCCGGTATGAATCAGTCCTTTTATAAGGACACGATCTGCGATGCACTCAAATGCTCGGAAACTGCCGTCCAAAAACTTATCAAGGAATGCCACCACAAAGACTGGTTGAGATTCAAAGAGTGTGGTCGTGAGAAACTCTATCATCTGACGAAAAAAGGCCTCTTAGAAGTCGAGAACTTTCCTTCGGCTGTAAAGTGGTAGTTCTTATCATCACCACCCATTGTTTTTAGTGGTGATGATAGTTTAAGTGTAACAAGAAGAGTAGTTTACGGAAAATTGACGCTTTTAGTGATTATATTTTTAATTGGTGTTTCCTTATGATCACCACCACCACCCCCCCTACGGGGGGGCAGTGGTGGTGATCATAAAACCGGGAGACACTGAAAATTCTACATTAACACTTTAATGGAACCGTTTGATTGCTCACAGCAAGAAGAGTCGCTCCACAGTGAGGACATGACGATGGGTGTAAATCAGCCAATAAATCATTCAGCGGAATAATGGGAGATTCACACGAGCGTTCTGATTAATTGACACGCCCGCAAACCTTGCAAGCAGAGAGTCCCAGCCCTTGAGCTTCAAACAGAGATACTCTTTTACCTGTAGTCTTAAGGTAACGGCATCCTGCTTCATGATACTTCTTTCCTGACTTAGTAATGTAAACGGTGGTGTTTAGCCCTTCCTTTGTTGGAACCAGTCTTTCGGGTTTGACTCTCGCATTCTGATTACGATTGCCTTTACGCCATTCCCAAGGAGCAACAGGTGATTTCTCAGCCCAAAGACCTAATTGTTTCTTGCGTGCCTCAACTTCAGCCGAAGCCAATTCCCGATCCTTTTTCTTCCAGACGACTTTGACTGGTAATCGGAAGCTTCGCTACATGTGTGATGGCCTCGAAGGGCGATCTGAGTGACAAGCAACTACCAGCAAAATAGAACCAGGGGCTCCAGTGGTGATAGGAGGGGGGTGGTGGTTGACCAAAATATTGAACAAGAAAGAAAACTACATGAGGAATGCCGTTCCCTTCTATCCACCCTTCGATGGTCAGACGATGCACTATGAATTGGCTGGCGCGACCTTGCTTCAGCTCGAGAACTTAAAGGGATTGTAACCAACCCTACTCCAGTTAAAATTTTTCGTATATGCTAAAAGGAAAATTTCCAATTATTCTCTCGGCTTTATTGCTTTCTCAAACATCATTTCTATATGCGGAGAACATCAGTTTGCTTGTTGACAGTAATGCTGCAGTTAAGCTCGCCGGTGGCTTTCTTTTTACTGAGGGGCCAGCTTCGGACGAAAATGGCGATATTTTCTTTAATGATTTGCCCTCTAATCGAACACTTAAATGGAAATATTCCAGTGGTGAAGTTTCGGTAATCCGGGAAAATACCGGACGTGCCAACGGTATGCGTTTTGGTCCTGACGGGCTTCTCTATGTATGCGAAGTCGAACACCGGAGGCTCGTATCCACCACCCGAGGTAAAAATCCTGAACTGGTCGCCTCCCATTACAAATTTAATCAGTTGAATAGTCCAAATGATCTGTGGATTGATAATACAGGTGGTATCTATTTCACTGATCCTCGCTATCGCGATTATGAGGGCTTGGAACAGGATGGGTATCACGTTTATTACCTAGACAATTCCAGTGGGCAGCTCTCAAGAGTTTGTGAAGACTTGGTCAAGCCTAATGGAATCATTGGTAACTTAGCCAATCAATATCTTTACATTGCCGATGAAGGAGATGACAGCATCTACCGCTATTCCATCGAGAGACCAGGAGTCATAGGAGGTAAAGAACTTTTCGCAGATCACAATGCTGATGGATTGACTTTGGATGAAAAAGGGAATCTTTACGTTGCCGGCAAGCAAGTAGAAGTCTTTTCACCTTTGGGTAATCATATTGGAACAATTACAACACCAGAGAAGCCTGCAAACCTCACCTTTGGTGGTGCGGATCGTAAATTACTGTTTATCACTGCTCAAACCTCTATTTACGGCGTGCAAATGAGAGTCAGTGGTCAATAGGCTAAGGCAAAATTATAATTTGACCAGGGGTTCGGCACTCATGTAAGCCCTGTTCAAATCTAAGCCTCCAACGACTATCAGAGAGTATTGCTGTCATTGCTGGCAACTACCTTCCCTGAGGCAGGCTTTCAACCAATCAAGTCCGGTAGCTTGTCCAGCGCTTGTCGTTTCGTCTCAACATCAATCTTGGTGTAGTTTCGTTGCATTGCTTCAGAGTCGTGGCCAACAATGTCTCCGGCAATAGCTGAGGTCGTTCCAGTGTTTTTTAACGCACTGGTTGTTGTGTGGCGGTATGTCTTGGGCTATGGAAGCTGAGCTGTTAGATCGCAGTCATAGGCTAGTATTCCAATTTGATGAAGCCGATTAATTCGTTCAACGGGTGGTAAGCCGTTTAATTAGCGGAACAATGCGGAACAGAAAATTTGCGATTTGGTGTATTTTAATGCAAGGCAGGTTAGACTATATTTGGTTTTTAACATGCAGTACATGAATGCTTTAATGCAATTTCATGCATGTTCGTGAAAGGTAGGGTAGGATTCCAAGAACCTGACTCCATCGACTGCAAATATGATGGTTAAAGTGATCCGTACGGCCCTAAATCAAGCCCTCAGGGACGGTTTCATCGATACCAATGAAGCCAACAAGGTGACTCTGATAAAACGCCATGAGAAAGCGAATAGGCGTCCATTTAACCAGACGGAGATTCGCCGACTCCTCAAGGCAGCAGACTTTGAGTGGCAAGGGATAATCCTATGCGGCCTATACACCGGACAAAGACTTTCTGACATTGCCTTGCTGACATGGGAAAACCTCAACCTAGTAAATGCTCAACTGACCTTTCAGGCTAAAAAGACAAATCATTCAATGGCATTACCACTTGCAAAAAAGCTGAAAGAGTACTTCGACAAAATCCCTGCAGGCGATAATCCAAAAGCCCACTTATACCCAACCGCTTATGCCCGCCGCATCCGAAACAACAATGCCGGCCCGTTAAGCACCTTGACCCGGCCCTTCGTGCCCGACTATAATCATGACTTCAGCGACCCGACCTAAGGCCCACTACCTGGGCCAAAATCGAGGCAGCCCTCAAACAACCAGAACCCAATGCCACCAGAGATTTTCGCCAGTTACTCCAGAGAAGACCAAGCGGAGGTCTTCCTTATAGTGGACAAGCTCCGTGAGCGGGGCCTCAACATCTGGATCGACCAAGAAGGCATTCACGGCGCAAAGCTTTGGAGTCAAGAAATCGTCAATGCCATCGAGGGCAGTAAAGTCTTCATCCTCTTCGCCAGCGCCAAAGCCTTCCTCTCAAAGAACGTTACCAAGGAACTCGCTCTAGCCTCCGAGTCAGACAAACACATCCTGCCCATCTTCATTGAGGACGCCGAAATCCCGGCAGCAATGAAATACCAACTGGCAGGCATCCAGCACTTGGTCCACGAACAAGGACAAACAGACCAGACAGTCGACAACATCCTGCGCACGCTTGGCAACCTAGACATCCAGTCTGCCGAACCCCAACCGACAGCCGTAACGCCCCCACCTGCTGCAACAAAGTCGGCTTCTAAGACACCGCTGGTAGCAGTTGCCCTCGTTGTAGCACTAGCCGTCATCGCCTTTCTTCTCTTCAGGGGCGATAGATCCAATGAACCCTCAACAAGTATATTCGCAACGGAAAAAAAGACCTATAAATCAACCACCGATCTTTGTATAGTTACCGTACACAACTCGGGAGGAACGAAGGAGGTATTCGAGGGTAACCGTGAGTTGCGTGATGAACTAGATTCCAAGCTGTCCCGCTTCAAGGACTACAAGGTTCAAGAAGCAAAGGCGGTTTCACCGGATGCCACCACGCAGGAACTGCTCGCCGTCGCGAAGGAACTGGACACGGAGTACGTCCTGCGAGTGACCATTAACAGTGACGAAAAACGAATCAATACTAAGTTGCTGAACGTCCAGGATGGTCGCAACTTCTGGTCCAAGACACTTCGCGAAAGCGATGTCGAAAGTGACGGGGATTTCATTGACGAAGCTACTGGTCTTATTGCAGCACATATTGCAGGGCACGATGGTGCAATTCATCGAGATATTTTGGCAAAAGCCTTAGTGAAAAAAGAAGAAGATTTAACACCGGTAGAACTTTTACAGCTTGGGAAGAACGTTTGGGAAGAACAAACTGAGGATGTTACAGTAAAAGGTACTAGGTATTTGGAAAAATGCATTGAATTAAATCCGGATATTTCTACAGCTCATGCTATTTTGAGTGAGGTTTACTTGGAGGATGTCCGCGCTGATTACAATCTGATTCCTGATGCTATGCAAAAGGCCAAAGAATCTGTATCCAGATCCATCGAGTTAAATCCAAGCAATGCAATTGCACTTATCGAACAGATTTGGATCTCATGGTACGAAAAAGATTTTACTGCCTGTAAGTTGCAAGCTGAAGCTGCGATTAAAGCCAATCCATATGAACCTCTTGTATTAGTTTCGGTTGGCAGCTTTTATTTATCAACCGGAATAGATTTGAAATTAGGAAAAGAATATAATGATTTAGCTTTAAAACATAATGAAACTCCTCAGGGATGGTATTATGTCGGATATATTAATTATTACATTGCAAATAATGATAACAAAAAAGCCTTAGAATATGCTTTAAAATCTGGAACTCATACTAACGGCAATCATATGGCTAGAGCGTCGGCTCTATACTGGGTAAACGATCAAAAAGACACAGCTATAAAATATTACAAGGAGCTCATTACGAAATATCCTGAATACACTCTGGATACACTTCAAAGAAGCCAAGATGTGTGGAGTCGGGCTGAGGAATCAAAAAACTTGATTCAAAATGCATTCAAGGAAGTTGAGGAGTCAGCTAAAAAATTAAAAGCCGCTGGCAAATGAAACACTTCCTACTCACAACAATCGCAGCCGTGGTGCTGGTGGGGTGTGGTCGAGTTACTCAAGTCGGGCTAGAGTTTACGATAGTCTTGACGGGTTCAATCTTCATAAGTATTGCCGATTATTCTGTATTCCCATTTAATCTGACATCCCATGAATAACACATTAATTATCATTGCAGTTCTTTTTTTGACAGGTTGCACCCATTTCAGTGGATCTAGACCACACGAAATCCAACAGATTGAAGAAACGACTAATGGGAATCTAAACGGTAAGTTAGTCAAAGATGGACCTGTTTATGATGCGCAACAAAAACTACTTGATGCATTTGTTAAAGCCTTCGCCGAAGGGGACGCCGAGGGCTGTGCAAATTTATACACAGCAGACACAATTTATATGCAAGCAGGTCTGCCAATGGAAAAAGGCAGGAATGTGGTTCTTCAGGGTTACAAAGAATTTTTTAATAGCAGGACCAATAAATTGATTGAAATTTCAGAACCAATTGAAGAGGTGATTTCGTTTGGCGATATGGCTGTAATCCGTGGAACTGGTAAGAATGTTGAAGAAACATCTAACGGGGACCAGATAATCAAAACCTACAAATACATGATTTTAAGCGAAAAACAGAAGGATGGATCTTGGCTGATGAAGTGGGATATTTACAACTTTGATGCTAACTACTAAATCAACAAAGCCACTGCAATAAACTCATACCCATAGTAGCTTTTACTATTTTTCTGTTGGGACGTGCGTCGATAGGTTTAGTTTTCCAATCAACCAATCAAGTCCGGCAGCTTGTCCAGCGCTTGTCGCTTCGTCTCAACATCAATCTTTGTGTAGTTTCGTTGCATTGCTTCAGAGTCGTGGCCAACTACATCTCCAGCTATTGCTGAGGTGGCACCGGTGTTTTTGAGCATACTGGTGGTGGTGTGCCTGAGACTGTGGAAACTCAAACCCGCATACTGTCTGCGCTTTCCGTCCCTTTTCGTAAGGATTTAAACGACTTATTTCAAAGGATTTTGGAGGTTGGTTATTCTAGATGTTGCAGTCATGTCAATTGACTTATATCTACCAACCTGAACTTCGTTCTCCAAAATTTTAAATATCGTTAAAGTTTGGTTAGCAATGGTAAACAGAGTAAAAATGAATTTTGATCAATGTTATGGTTCCCGCTAGAAATCATAAATCCCGCACATAATCAAAAATTGATTTTTTGATTATGTGCGTTGCGAAACACTGACTTATATTTTGTCAGTAATAATTAAACATATTGGAGGATATATCGGTGAGCGTTGAAGTATTTATTAGTTATTCCAGTCAGGATTATGATCGCGTCATGCCATTGGTCGATCGGCTGCGTTCCGCTGGAGCCGCTGTATGGGTCGATGAGGGTAACATAGACGCGGCTACACTCTGGTCCGAATCTATAGTCAAAGCCATAAGTGAGTGTCGTGTTCTAATCATGATGGTTTCCTCTCACTCGACGGACTCTCACAACGTCGTCAAGGAAGTAATGATCGCTTCCGAAGGCAAAAAAACCATCCTTCCCATCTATCTGGAACCTGCCGAAATTCCGGCAAAGCTAAAATATCAATTGACTGGAATCCAGCATCTGGAGTGGTTTGACTCTGATAATGAGGACGTTTTTGAAACACTCAAAGAGGCATTGGCTAAACGAGGCGTGTGCATTACTGGTAAAGTTTCAACCAACGTATCTATTGATCAGACATCGGAAAAAAGAAATCGAAAACCACTTCGTCAGCGGCACCCCTCATCTTCAGCAAGAAACGTAGTTTTGATTGCAGCCTTACTGACATGCTTTTTGCTGCTAGGATTACTTGTAACTAAAAGGGACAATCAAGTGAAAAAGACAGTTCTGAACGAACCTATCTATCTCCCTGTAAATTTATCAAATGGAGAAAAATTTTACTTCGATTTAAGCTCACAATTTCACCAAAGCATTTCGATCTCTCCGAATGGCAAATTGATAGCTTATGTCTCCGGATCCAAGGCGGACGGCATCCACAACTTATGGCTTCACTCTTTAAAAGATGACAAAAGAACGAAATTAGCAACGACTGGATCAATGTGGGGTCTATACAACCCATTTTTCTCACCGGACAGCAAATGGTTGGCTATTTTTGACGATGGTAAATTAAAGAGATACTCCACTGATACACTAGAAATGAATATCATATGTGATGAATCGGTCACATTCGGTGGAGTGTGGGGTGACGCTAACACTATCTACTTTTCTCCTTATGAAGGAAGCCAACTACAATCCATAAAACTAAATTCATCAAGTGGTCCTGAAACAATTATATCTGATGCAATCTTAAATAATTCAAACAACAAAAAGAAAGTCGGCAGCTTTGGTTGGATCGATTACTTACCTGATGAACAAGGGGTAATTTTTTCTGATTTTGACGCGATCAAAACTGCCGATAATGGGTCCATAGTTCATTATAATTTAAAAACAAAAAAAACAACCACTCTGATCAAAAATGGTTTCTCCCCAAAATACTCTAAAACAGGCCACATAATCTATATTCGTGACAACACATTAAAAGCTCGGGAGTTCGATATTAAGACTCTTAAGGTTGGGCTTGAAGAAATTACTCTCATATCAGGTATTCGAGCGAACCCGTTTTGGGGGAACGCCCAATTCGCAATATCCAAAGAAGGTGATTTGGTATTCATTCCGGGAACCAATATCACCAAAGGTCAATTTGCATGGGTGGATCGATCTGGTGACGTAGCCCAGTTAGGTTTTAAATCAGCCGCTTACACCAGGTTTAATCTTAACTCTACTGGAGATAAGATTGCAGTTGCTGTTGCTGGTGAAAGTCCAGATATAGAAATATTGGATATTAACAAAGGTTCTACGACAAAACTCACAACAAAAGGAATTAATTGGTGGCCAGTCTGGAGCCCGGATGACTCTAAGATAGTTTTCGTGAGGTCAACAAATGAAAATCGTTCTCATGAAATTATTCAGGTAAATTCTTCGGGTGCCTCTGTTCAAAAAGTATTATTCAGCAATGATTCTTCAATCGGACCGGATGATTGGTCAAGGGATGGAAGCAAAATCGCAGTAATCAACTTTCCGACAAATTCTGGATACTTGGATTTAGATGCAACTCCAATCGAGTTCAAGGAATTAACTTCTTCTCAAGGATCTTCAATATTTGGATTGAAATTCTCACCGAACGGAAAATGGATTTCATTTAGTTCGAGTATTGCAGGAGGATACAATTGCTATATCGCCCCTTTTAACAAACCGAATAATGCCTACCTGGTTTCAAACATATACCAAGGCGAAGAACCAATATGGTCACCTGCAGGTGACGAAATTTTTTATAGAGCTCCTCAGGGTATGTACAGCGTGGCCCTATCATTTGATGAAAATGATGAGGTGGATATCGGTAAAGCAAAATTGCTCTTTGACACTCCCTGGATTGATAACCCCGGAATTGGTCACACCATTCATCCTGACGGGGACAAATTCCTAGTTGTTATTCCTGAAAAGGAGGAAGTTTCTGATCACTTTAAAATTGTGTTGAATTTTGATGCTTTGATTGAACAGAAGTTTGCTAAATAAGAGAATAATACCAAGGTCTGAGTAGACTCTGACTCCGACAGCCATACCTTCTGTTGCATATTTAGGGGCTGGTTATTCGTTGCTACAAATACTGACTGAATGTGTGATGGCATGTATGGAGGCATGAGGTCCATAATTTTTCCCACAGCTACTGGATTGATTTCCATTTTATTTGTTTACACTGACTTAACAGTAGGTTTTACGGTTATCCGTGGAGTATCAGCATTACAAACGATTATTGTAGGGCACTGTCCGCGAGTGGAAACTTCGCTTTATCAAGACACCTTACCTCCCCCTGATCCAATGATGGAGTATTTTGGTCTTGTCATCCGCATTCCCTTGTGTACAGATGTTTAGTATCCACCAAATTTTTGTGCTCAGGAGTGTGTACTCCTGGCGATGTATTTTTCCGTCGCAGTCTTCGATGGCAATGTGCTCTCACGATGGGACCTTACTGCAAAAAATAAATCACCCAACTAAAAGTCATTGTCTACGTATGAAAACACTATCACATCTTCGCTTGGTAAGTCATGCCCGTCACGGGTTTTTCGGCGTGATACTCGTGATCTTTGCAGGTTTGCAGATAAACCTTATTGGCCAGGAGATCCTCTTTCAGGAAACCTTTGAAACCGATGGAAATGGCAGTCGGTATACGGTTGAGGGAGGCGATGTTTATGAACTCGATCGCATTCATTCAGAGCTGGGTAACGCCGATATGAAAGGGGCAATTTACTGGGCACGTAACAGTGATATTTCCTTTGTGGGTGTTCCTGCTCCAACGCCCGAGAAACGGGGTATCATGGCCTGGCATCACAGTATTGCGGCAGAGGATGTCACGGAAGACTTTCTGAGTTTCTTTGATTCAGTGGTCGGCTGGATGACTGGAGGAAAGACAAAAGCCACCATCCTGTTCAGTCCCCCGCCTTCCGGTGAGGGTGATTTCGTGCTGGTTGAGCGTCTTGAGTCCAAGGGGCACACCGTGCTGGAGGATGACGCGGGTGGGGATCTTCCTGACCCATCCTCCATTGATGCGGTGATCAAGAGCAGCAGCGGCGGTTCCCCCAGCAGATTTGCTACCTACGCGGTACCTCTAGTGACCTATCGATCGCCGGATCATGATGACATGCTGGTCTCCAGTATTGGCCAGACCCTCACCGCGGATATCGGGCCTGTGACCATTGGGGCTTCTGAACACCCGGCTGCCGGTGGGGCCACAGGTGATAGTGTTTTTGTTAAAAACACTCACTCATTCGATCTCGCAGGAACCTTTTTTCCCAGGAATGCCACCGTGGTGGCTTCGTTCAAGCGGGTGCTTCCTGCAAGCGTTGACAGCATTGAGGAGGCCATGATGGTGATCGCTCGAGAGCTTCCCAGTCAGCAGTCCAAGGCTACAATCTCGGAAGCTGACCTTGTGGCCGCAGCCAATCCTGCAAGTGGCGGTGTGTTTGACGGGGATTTTGAGGTGCCCGGTAATCCAGATGGAGGATTTGTCACGGTTTCCCGGGGGAAGATTGAGATTGCCACAGCAGGCACGATTGCGCTTGCGATCGGTGCCGATGATGGAGCCTTTCTTCACATTGACCTGGACAAAAACGGACTGAACGATGAGGACCATATCCTGAGCCTGGATGGAACAGGATCGTTTCGATACACCACCACTGATGTGGTATTTCCCAAGGGAACATTTGATTTCGAATGGGTGGCCTACAATGCAACAGGCGCCTTTGGCAGCGAGTTCCTCTCGGCATACAGTATTGGGAATGACACCCCTTCCACCATTGATGATTTCGATTGGGAACCTGTCAGCGGCATTGGTAACGCGGTTAAGCTGGTAGGCTCCATGGATGTCACCACCTACGCTCTGGACCTTCCCCCTGAAGAGGATGTGATTCCCTTCTTTATCGCTCTTGAGTCACCCGGGGACGGCGGGGCTGTTTTTGGTGGAGGTCCCTTTGCAGGTTTTGAAGGTGAGGGCTTTTTTGCAGGTTCCGGCTTGAATAAATTCGCAGGATCGAAGTCCATTACATGGAATGCTCCTGTTGATGTTGCAGGTAAGGACAATCTGAAGATGACCGTGGCCCTGGCAGCTACCTTCCTTGATTTCGAGACATCGGATTACCTGAACATATACATCGACGATGGGGATCCATTGATGTCTTTTTCAGCTCCTTCGGGGAACGACAAATTCTTCAGTGATCAGGCGAGCAATGGAGAATCCCCGACACGCCTGGACCTCAGGTTTCAGGATGTGACCTACGATATTCCCGATGGAACCCCGACTATCGATTTGCGGATCGAGGCCAACACCACCTGGTGGAACGAGATTGTGGGCATCGACAATATCCGTATCACCTCGGGAGAAAAAGAAGTGCTTATCCCCGAATTGAGTCTCCGGCGTGATGGGGTGAACCTTATTCTGGAATGGAAAGGGATGCTGCAGTCCGCAACCGAAATTACGGGCCCCTGGGTTGATTTTGGTGATGACTCACAAAGCCCGATTGTGCTGGAACCGGGAGACCTTCTGCCAGCCCAGTTCGCCCGTGCCGTGGTGCCTTAAGTAGCTTGAGGTTTCAGGTCACTCATTCTGTGTCCTCAGAGGCATCTCCAGGCATGACAGGTATTGTCGTCAGGAGGTGCCTTGTCTCTTTGCCGTTCCTTGAACGCATGAAGAAGGAACCCGGCACCGCGCTCCATGTTCGAAATCCCCGGTACCTGTTCCCTGTTTCCCTGGGTAGCCCGGATGGTCATGTCGTTACTGGGGGATTCACTTGCTGGTGCCAGTCCTTGAGAACCTGGTGGGGAGCCTTCGTTTTGTCAGGACGGAAATCGCAGACACCTTTCTCCAGCTCAATATCATCTCGCTTCAGGTTAGCTATCTTGGTGAACCACCCTGTCGGGCTGATGCCCGGAGCTGTCCCCGGGGTGGATGAAGAGGGATCAATCGCCGTCTTGCATTTTCCGTGGAACGCACTGGGCTTTTTTGGTATCACTCATTTATGTTCGACTTCACCCTATGCCACACACTGAGGAAGGGGCACTTCCCGGGCCTCTTCGTCTTGGGTCTGATTCTGATCTGTTCGACCGCATGTCAGTCAGGTAAAAAACCTCCCAGTCTGCTTTCTGCCGATGATCCCCTGCCGGACCCACTGGTGATGAAGGATGGCAGCCGGGTCACTCGCCCGGCCCAGTGGGATGCGCGACGCAAGGAAATGCTGGAGGATATCCTGGCAATCCAGTTTGGGCACATGCCAGATGAGATTCCTGCAATCAAGGTGCGTAGCATGGAGGTGGACGAGGCAAGTAGCACCGAGCACAGCCTGCGGCGTATGGCGATCTTCACCACCGGCCCGCGGCAGGACATCACCGTGCGCGTGGTGTTGGTCACGCCGCGCACGGGCAAGGGCCCGTTCCCGGTGATTGTCAAGATTGGCGATGATCATCCCGACGAGGCCGGTGTCAACCGGCGTGGCTATGCCATCGCCCTGGTGGATACCGGGCAGCTGGACCCCGGGCGCGAGGGGCACGATGTGGTGGGACCGGTCCAGACCGCCTACCCGGACCTAGACTGGGGCAGCCTGGCCACCTGGGCATGGGGCGCTTCAAGGACTCTGGACTTTCTGCAGACCCTCGAGGAAATAGATACCTCCCGGGCCATCGTGACCGGACACTCCAGGACCGGCAAGGCCGCCCTGCTGGCCGGAGCCACCGACCTACGTTTCAAGGTGGTGGTGCCCAACGGATCCGGTTGCGGCGGTGCGGCCACTTACCGCAATTACCGGGCGGGAGCCGAGACCCTGGAACTTTTGACACGGGAGAATCGCTGGCTTTTCTGGATGCACAAGGACATTCGTCGTTTCGTGGGTCGGGAACACGCATTGCCCTTTGACCAACATTTCATGCGCGCCTTGGTCGCCCCCCGTGTGGTCCTTTCCAACGATGGATATGAGGATGTCTGGGCCAATAATTTCGGTACACAGGTGGCTTATCAGGGTGCCCAGCCCGTCTTTGACTTGCTGGGCGTGCCGAGGCACAACATGGCCAAATTCCGGGAAGGGGGCCACACCTTCAATGCAGAGGACGCCGGGGTGATGCTTGACGTGGCCGACTGGTATTGGAATCATGGAAGTTTTCCAGAGTCCATGAACAACCTTCCCGAACCGGATTACGAGCTGAAGTTTTTCCCTTTTGTCGAAGCGCGGCCTTGAATGATTGCGGAGTAAGCAACCCACATCATCTCCGAATGTTCCTTTTGGGCAACAGCGGGTCAATGTCAGGTTCTCCCCACTCCAATAAAATTTTTCCTACAAACGATACAATACAAATTCTTCTCGACCAGTTCGGCTTTTGCCAACAGGGCATCGAAGTCGTTCGATAGATTTTTTGTGACCTTGATTCTAAGGCCTGCACAAATGGATCCAGGGTTATTCCCTTTAACCTTGATTTTGAGCAGGTGGCGGAGCAGGGGAGTTGCCATGGGATTAATCACTGTTCTGCCCGTCTTTTGTGCCCCAAGAGTAAATGTCTTTTCTGATAAAGCGACTTGTTCCCAACTCAACGCGATCACATCGCCCAAGCGCAACCCAGCATGGGTTCGGTTCTGGCTTTGATATCCATATCATTTGGATTGTTGGATGTTTCTGGATGTATTTGCTCGGTTTGTCTCCTAAGCTAAACGAGGTCTATGCGCCGCTGATAATACAATCGTTTTTCGTTTTTCGTTTGGAATCTACAAGACGGGTCGACACTGCCTTCCCCGAGGGATATTGCAGACAGTTCACTTTTCCATTTTACAAGAATCCTCCCGATCAGCAGGATATGAATCAAGGTCCTCAGCGATAAACGGTAAAACATGAACGTCAAACACCTTCTAGCCACAACACTCACCGTCGTATTTCTGGTGGGGTGCGAAATGCCCCGTCTCTCCTCTACGGTTGAACCCACCGAACCCGTTGCCAAAAAGTCGGTGCCGCTGATTCCATCCCGGTCGAGTATGGCGAAAACCTATCTCCGGCCCGATTTCGAACCCATGAACCTTGAGCAATACAAGGCAGCATATCCTCACCTGGCCGGGCTTGATTGTGGTATGGAACAATTCTTTGATACATACATCAATGTCTTCGGTGTCACGATTGCGGGGATGCCAAAGACACCTGTTCCCGAGATGATTCACGCGGCGAAGATATACGCCCAGCTCATCGACAACGACGAAGATTTCATCCCGGACGACCCGAAAATTTTCGATTATCATCAGAAAGATCCCGAGGGACGAAATTACCTCATTGTCCTGGTCGATACCAAGGCACTGGATAACGCATGGATCGCCTTCAGGCCCGGTCAGCGTTTCTGGGTTCCGGCTCAGGCGCTTCGCCCGGGGCATTCCGGCGTCGGACATTCTCGTGATGGCGAAATGGACATCGCGGTCGAAGAATTGTTCCACAAGTATGGAAAAGCCTTCCAGGGTGTTTACCCCAAGGATTTTGGTCTGCCAGACGATGAAGCCGGTGATACGTGGTCATCAACCCTTTCCAATGCAATGGATCGAGCACGTGGCATCGACCGGACAGTGAGGCCCATCAATGGGGAATGGGTTTATCCGGAAAACGCCTGGTACACGTACAACGCGACCTCATGCGGTTGGGGGTGCCAGCTTGATGAATACCTTTGGCATGTCTGGGCCACGAATATTGGTTACAATGAGATGCTCACAAGACATCCCGAGGCCCCCAAAGAGGCGTCCAGACCTCAGGGTTGGTGTGAGAACCTTCATTCGGAATGGAAACCATGTTCCAGGCAGAACCTCAAGGAGATGGATTCTGCAGCCTATCACTTGATCAACGACAAAGACTATCAGCTGCCCACCAGGATACCTTTCGGCGAGTACGGAGGTAACCGGGTCGCATACCACGGCTACGAAATAAATGTGTATCCCGACAATGGACCGCATTTCACCATCAACCGGGATTTCAATCCTCACTTGACCTTAAAACGTGGGAACACCTATTACTTCGACCAGTCTCTGGAAACCAATGCCGGCTTCCCGCTCAGATTTTCCACGTCCGAGGACGGCGCCCACCGTGGAGGTGAAGAGTATCAAGAAGGCGTGGTCATCGAAGGTGTGCCTGGAAAGCGAGGTTCTTACGTCCGGATCACTCTGGCCAACAACGCGCCGGATCAACTTCATCTGTATTGTTCAGGTCAGCCAGGCATGGCAGGTAATAACATTCTAATGATCGAAGATTGATCCAAGAGATCAAGGGAAGCAACCTTACGGAGAGGAACCATACTTCTCAACGAGGTCGAATATCGCAAAAGAAGACAATTTTAATGGTCCACTAAAAAAAGATTATTGGTCTAAATCAACAGGATTCCAGTTGAGATACACCTGTGACCTTACGTTACGGCACCAAGATTCCTACCTCCATCTTTTCTTCCAGGTTACTCAACTATTTACAAGTATCGAACCCGTTCAGGTTAACGCCAATTCTGGCGCAGTTTGAGTCACTCGACTATTCTGAATCCTTTCCATTGGCCCACACTCACTTTTCAAGTGCCCCCGTTTATGTCACTCGACCCGAAGGAACCTAATGTTCGGAACCCAAAGAGACGTAGGAACGGTCAATTTGAGAAAGGCCACCATCCTATTCGGTCGGATCTTCAATTAAGGTTTCCCACACCAACTGACATTCAAGCATATCATCCGAGTTTCTTCTCTCCGAGAGTTGATAGATTGATCGATCAAATCGTTTTTCAAACTGTCCGAAATATTGATTGGTTTGACTTCAACGGAGTATTTTCGATACTTTTCCAAGTCACTAAAATTAACTTTTACCAAAATGGAACCAAAAATAGGAACACCGTTCTCAAGCAGCGCAACGAAAGTAATGCTTTGTGGGAGTGGCGAACTAGGAAAAGAGGTTGTAATCGAATTTCAGCGTTTAGGCGTTGAAGTTATTGCAGTTGACTCATACAAAAACGCACCTGCACAGCAAGTTGCTGATCATGCATTCGTTATCAATATGCTTGATTCTCAACAATTGAAGGATGTGATAAATCAATGCAAGCCAGACATTATTGTCCCCGAGATCGAAGCCATAGCTACTGATGTGCTTGTCGAAGCAGAAAAGAATGGCCATATAGTCATACCTAACTCTCGAGCAGTTTCTCTCACCATGAATCGAGAAGGTATAAGAACTTTAGTAGCTGAAACTCTTGAGATTAATACATCGAAATACAAATTTGCCTCTACTGAACAAGAATTTAAAGAAGCAATAGAAGAGATTGGGTTACCTTGTGTTGTAAAACCCATCATGTCATCCAGCGGAAAAGGACAAAGCATTGTAAAATCATCTGATGATATAAAATTTTCCTGGGAGTATGCTCAATCAGGAGGAAGGGCCGGGGCGGGAAGAGTCATTGTTGAAGAGTTTATTCATTTCGATTATGAAATAACCCTTCTTACTGTGAGGCATAAAGATGGAATAACATTTTGTAAACCAATAGGCCATGAACAGGTCGATGGTGACTACATAAAATCATGGCAGCCCCATCCAATGAAAGATGACTTGCTCGATGAATCAAAAAGGATCGCAGCTAAAGTCGTTGATAATATCAAGGGCCATGGAGTATTTGGTGTTGAGTTGTTTATAAAAGACAAAAAAGTTTATTTCTCCGAAGTATCTCCTCGACCGCATGATACCGGGTTAGTGACCTTAATTACTCAAGATTTATCAGAATTCGCATTGCATACAAGGGCTATACTAGGACTTCCGATCCCTGAAATAAATTTTTACGGCCCAGGTGCGTCTCATGTCATCAAATTGGAAGGTCGCAGTGAAAATGTAAGTTTTACTAATTTTGGCGCGTTAAAAAAACCGAGCACCCAAATAAGGCTATTTGGTAAACCGGGTGTTTCTGGAAAACGTCGTATGGGCGTTGCTGTTGCCCTGGCGGATAATGTTGAAAACGCCATATCAAAAGCTGAAGAAGTTGCCACATCAATATCATGTGAATTGTGAATACAGTTTTCATCGTGATGAACTAGTCAATGTTCCTGTCTCAATAGAGAATATCTCCCAAATTCATACACCGTTTTCTTTTGATGATTTCCCCTCACGCATCAATTTGGAGATTCGTTGTGGTAATGAACTGAAAAAACATCAATTCATACACAAAGGGGTAACCCAATGGACCGTTGATTCATGTTTTCAAATTTTTGGTTTAAGTGTGTTTTAGAATCGTACATGTGAGGTGGGTTCGCATCCCTTTCCAACCGCAACTATTTAAACGGAAATAAGTGCGTTGTGATTTGATAGGCGAGTTAGTTATAGGAAATCTCTCAACTATTGAATTAAGTGCAATCTTTAATGAAATCTCCATTATGAATCATTTCCGTTTTGATGATCCCCCAACTTCTATGAGTCATGGGATGAAGCCAGATTATCCCATGCCTGCTAATCCAGAGTGCATATGGAATTGGACACTTCCTCACCTGTATCATCGCTGTGAGAAATCTTCTGGAAAAACAAATAATCAAATAGGAATTTGCTTCTTTCAGAACAAAAAGAAAAAATGGGGTAGCCATCAGGCTCATGAACTTTGAAATAAGAAAACCAAATGAAAAAAATAAAGAACCACTACTTCTCATGCAGGCGACATGCGCAAATCCTGGTTTGCTGTCTCCTGATTTCAATAACAGCACGCGCTGCAGATCCCGTTGCCTTTTCAAAGGAGGCACTGGTCGGACCAACCGTGGTTGATATAGGCGATTTGTCAGAAGATGCTACCTATGTCTTTTTCTTCAATGCCCTTAAAGGGGGTGCATCCACTGCATTGGCAGGAAATGATACCTTCGGACTAAAATTGGAACAATGGAATGAAACCGGCTTCTTCGGAGTCACGGAATTCGGCGTGATGGATCATGTGTTTGAACCGGACGGAAGCGGTGAACCCGAATCTATTTTCGAGGAGGACGTTCACGCTGCCTTCGTCAACGACTTCGCCAACGAGGAAGTGCGTTTGTATCTGAACGGCCAGCTCTCTGGATATTATGTTGGAAATTTCGAGCTATTCGGAGAAGTCAAAGTGATGGCGGCTCGGGTAGCTGCGGAAGCGGACGTCATGGGAAGTGGAAGCATTCTCTATTCCTGGGCTACTTATGACGAAGCGCTCGCTCAGGAAGAAATCAGCGAGCTGGCAGCCAATTCCAAGCCCACCACTCCCGCGGAACCTGAAGATCCCACGACCGTCATCGCCTCTTCAACGTTTGCATCCGACTCTCCAACTAATGTCGATTTTGGAAGACTCTCGGGAGACGCCACCTATGTGTTTTACATGAACGTTACCAAGGGAGGTGCTTCCACCGCCATCGCAGGCAATGATTCCGTCGCGATCAAACTCGATCAATGGAATGAGCAAGGAGTTTTCGGTCTGACCTTATTCGGGGTGGCGGATTATGTTTTCGAGCCGGTCGGTGATTCATCGGTTGCATCCATCTTCGCGCAGGACGTTCACGTTGCAATCGTCAATGATACGAACAGCCAACAGACGAAGCTGTATCTTGATGGCGTCCTCAGCGGTGTCATCGAAGCGACCTTCGATCTGGCCGGTCCCGGAAAAATCCTGGCTGCCCGCATCGAAGAAGATACGGATCCAGCTGGTGACGGCAGCATCCTTTACTCCTGGGCAACCTACAATGCCATCCTCCCTGAAGAAAAGATCGTCGAAATGGCGGAAGCAGCCCAACCCTTCGACCATACCGGTCCCTTCACGGAACCCACCGCGGTCGACATTGGGGTGGTTGACGGGGATGCCTCCTACGAATTCTTTTTCAAAGCAATCAAGCAAGGCCCTTCCACCGCCATTGCAGGGAATGATCAATGGGGGCTGAAGCTGGAACAGTGGCCGGATACCCTTCAATTCGGTCTTACTCAATTTGGTGTGGCCGACCATCTGTTCGAACTGGAGGGTAATGGCAGTGAGGTAACGGTTTTTGATGAAGATGTCCATGCTGTCTTTATCAACGATGTCACCAACGGAGAAGTACGCCTGCACGTCAACGGGGAGTATGTCGGTTACATTCTGACCAATTTCGCCCTCTCTGGTGCCACCAAAATCATGGCAGCTCGAATCGATCAAAACACGGATCCGATGGGTGAAGGCAGTGTCTTTTATTACTGGGCTGTGCACCCCTCCGCGTTGAGTGAATCGGAAATATTGGACCTTTACTCAGCAGCCGAACCGCGCCAACCCATCAACCCGCCCACCGTCCCGGAAACGCCGGATACACCGGAAACACCGGAAGATCCACCTGTCATTCCTGATGGGGCAATCGCTGAGCCAACGGTTGTGGATTTCGGGGAAATCTTTGATGACGCGACATACGAATTCGCGTTTCGAGCCGTCAAGAACGGTGCTTCCACCGCCATCGCAGGAAACGATCAGTGGGGACTGAAGCTGGATCAATGGAATGAACAGGGAGTTTTTGGACTCACTGAATTTGGTGTGTTGGATCATGTTTTTCAGGAAGAGGGTCCCGGGAGTATCGCCTCGGTTTTTGAGGAAGACGTTCACGTGATATTTGTGAACGATTTCTCAAAAGGAGAAGTGAGACTTTATGTCAACGGACTCTATGCCGGGTTCATTGAAACGAACTTCGATTTCTTTGGTGAAGGCAAAGTCATGGCCGCTAGAATCTCACAAGACACCGACCCCATGGGCGACGGTAGTGTGATGTATATGTGGGCAGTCCATGAAGGAGTGCTTACCGACGAACAAATTACTGAAAAAGCGGCTGCATTTACTCCTCCAACGGGCGCTGGCAGCATCACCGGGATAGCGCAATCCGTTGGCGGCAGTATCACCATCGAGTTTACCGGTAAACTCGAGGCAGCCTCAACCATCACAGGAATATTCACTCCTGTAGATGGAGCCATATCACCCTACACTGTCGCCCCCACCGAAGCAGTCATGTTTTATATTGCCCGATGACCCATCGATAATCACAAACGCCCCCTGAAGCCTGCTTGTGGTTCAGGGGGCGCATGCAATGCATGAAATCAATCGCCTCATTCCTGCTGCAGAGCAGCAATACGGATGAATCTGAACGCTTCGCTTGATTTTCAATACCACCCGTGTCGGTCAATCAAGTGACAAAACTGTTTTTCCACATTTGAGTGGAGACTTCCTGGCACTCGCTCATGTTGAATCCGTGACCTCTTTTGGACTAGAGGTGCCGTTTCGGAAGGATTCCTCTGGAATGTATTCGGGTGAAAAAATCGATGTATCGATTCGGAATCCGTATACCGATCAAGCAAGGACGGTAGCACAAATCAGGTGCAATGCTTCAACGGTGAATTGATAAGTTAATGCCAAAAAAAGAATTTGATTCAGAGCATTACGGGCACTAGAGCTCATGATGCCAGAAGAGCTAAAACGGTGGCAGGCCTGAGATAAATGCTCATGTCATCTGTGCCTCGATGGCATCGGTACATACGGTATACACTAACTCAATGCGGCTCATTTGCCTGGTCAAAAGGTATGGCAGCGGAGGAGGTATCTCTTGGATTCAACCCACAAATTTGACATGATTCATCAAAACCCAAAAACAAGCCATGGCACTCATGATGTTTAGCCCAAAGCTGAGACTGTAATGGTGATGATTGCACGCGATACTCCTAAAATGATGTTGCCCATTTCTAAATTCCTGCTGTTCGGTTCGCTACTGTGCTTCTTGACTCCGTGCTTGGTTTATCCAGATGACGAACCCTTTGCTCGCTATCCAGGTAATTACCAAGGATTCGTCAAATCACTCCATGAATCAAAACCCGGAACCCTGGCCTTTCGCGCAGTTCATGCCGGCAGCGTGAGTGATTGGCGCGAGGCAGCACGTGATAAACTTGTGGATTTACTTGGACTAAAACACATGCAATCCGAGCTGTCTGCTCACCAGCCTGGCGTTGAACTCGAAATGCCAGAGGATATGGGGGCTTATCTCCGTTTCGACGCATCGATTGAAACGGAACCCGGCTTTCGAGTGCCCTTTTGGCTGCTCAAACCGAAATCAAAGGCAAAGGGGGATCGCTATCCACTTGCCATTTGTTCTCACGGGCACGACATGCGCGGTCGCGACACTTATGCCGGTGTCTGGCATGACGACGGACATCGGCAACTCGGTCTCAGTCGAGGGGGCCCAATCGCTGTTCAGGCAGTCGAGCGAGGGTTCCTCACACTGGTTCCAGCGACCCGTGGACTCGCAAAAGAAGCCAGCCTGCCGGACTTGAAAGGGCGGCACGGTAAACGACCCTGCCGTGCTCAATTAATGCATGCCCTGATGGTAGGTCGCACTGCGGTTGGGGAGCGAGTATGGGATGTTCAAAGACTCCTTGACTGGGCCTTGAAACGATCTGATGTGGACCCAAGTCGTGTCATAATGACTGGCAATTCTGGAGGGGGGGTTTTAACGGTTCATACTGCAGCAATTGACGACCGAATCACTGTCGCCGTTCCGAGTTGCTCCTTCACCTCATTCACCAGCGAGACTGGATACATTTTTCATTGTGATTGCTGTCTCATCCCCAGAGTGCAAAGCGAACTCGGTGACTTTTCGGACATTGGTGGACTCATTGCTCCCAGAGCTTTATTGGCTGTTAATGGAAAAAAAGATACTCTCCATTATTTCTCCGACGTCGAAAAGGCAATGGCTCATGTCAGTAAAATTTATCGAGCAACCGGTGATACCCATCCATTCAAACACGAGTGGGGCGAAGAAGGGCACCAATTCTACCCGGAGATCATGTGGCCATTCATCGAGAAATGGACTCAAAAGTAGCTGCGAGTCCCTGAAGGTACCCAGGAGAATGATTCATTTTCACATTCTTTTTCGATTTGAGTTTTGATTCAGGATTACGGTTTTCATCGCTCAATTGTTCAGTAAAGGCTTGCTCATGACAACAAGATGGATGAGATCTCACAGGCCGCCTTTCTTGTCCTCCAGTTCAGTAAGAATTCCTACTCGAACGATTGGCCGTTTGCTGACACAATCCTCCAACCATGGGGTTTTCCAATCAATACGTACGTAGCTATGCGATGCTCTGGACCTATCGAGCTGCCGTTTGAGTGTCGCCATTGGAAATCCATATCGACAATTGCCATGTCCTTGCCTGAAGGCCTGACATCGAGCCCCCAGATATGAAAATGGTCAAAACCTTCTTTTTTCAACTGATTCAAAAAAGCTGCGAAGTCCTGCTCGAAAGTCTCAGGATTCGTGGTTACTTCATGATCGGTGGAATTGAATCCCTTTCCCAGGACAGGCATTTCGTAAATCTCTCGAGCCACAGCCCGGACTTTTCCCTCATTGGCCAATTGGACGTAGCGGTGCATGAAGGATGTGACCTCACGTGTCATGGAGGCCTCTTCTCTCACGAGTGTTTGACATCCAAGTGTCGCGCTTATCAAAAATACACCAATTAGCCAATTGCTGAACATGGCTCCCAGTTTACGAAAAATTTGCTTCCTGAATAGACGTTTTTTGATGCAACCAGTGATCGCTTCGATTTGATATCCAAAATGATTATCGATGTCTTGTCATGTTTCCCGGTCTGGCGCATTTTTTTATCAGCTGGAATATTTCAATCATAGAGTCGTCCGTGATTATCCACCCTGCGAGCAAGTGTTGATTTACTTTCTGACACATGGCTCCTATCTGTTAAGGAATTCAAAGCATTCATGCGCATAGCCAACAGGGACTGAGAAATGCCCCTCATCTGGCAGCCAGGAGGCTTCGATATTTGGAATCATTTCGGCCAAGTATCTGCCAAATTCAACAGGGACGATGTTATCATCATGACCATGCCATATTTTGACCGGACACTGAATGGTTGCGAGGGTGCTGTGCCACGGTTCCAGAAATCTCAAGCCATCCTGATACATTCCCTGAGCGCCTCCTGACAAAGCCTCTGCCATGTTTTTTACAAGAACGGGTTGCAACCCTGGCACATCCAGCGCCCGTTGATCACAGGATGGAAGCAGCAGATGGCGCATGACGCAAAACACGAGGCCGGGGGCGTGACGCGCGAACGGACACAATGCTTTCAATGCGATTTGAGTGAGCATGGGAAAGAGTGGGGTTGACTCGGCCATGAGCCGTTGAACGGGGTTCATCCTCATCACCCCCAGCTTTGCATGAAAAGGCCCCATGGGCACCCACAGGCAACCTCGGCGAACCCTCTTCGGCAGGCATGCCATGGTCGCGCAGGCGTGGGGTCCCCCCCCGGAAAGCCCGATCACGGAAAAGCGTTCCAGACCCAAGTGATCCGCCAGGCCTTTGATCAGGTCTGCCCATTGCGTGAGAGAAAGGTGTTGTGGCGAGGTTGAGCGTCCATATCCAGGTCTCTCAGGTGCTATGAGCAGGCATTGATGATCTCTGGCAAGCGTATCAAATAACTGACCTTCGAAACGAGAACCTGGCCATCCATGGAAATAAAAAACAGGGCTCCCATCCGGGTCCCCATAGCAACGATAAACTAATTTGAGGTCACGATCATATTCGAATGCGTGGTCCATTTCTCCCTGCAGATGAGGGGTTGATTTGTTCATAATTCTGTCAAGTCACCTCTTGAACGCAATTCCCAAGAACGCCCTCACCACATTAGCGCACAGATAAATTCTATCAAGTTACCTACAGCACTCTTCGAGAGGTGGCGTCGCGCATGCTGGAAAGCTATCGCCTGGTTACCCAATTTGCCAGCATTGAGAAGTGGGTTGAACTTCCCCTCGAATGGAATCGAAGCGCTTATAGAACCTGCCCTTGATTTTATCTCGGCAATACATTCGGTTGGTTGAGACGGTACCAGAATTAAAATAATAATTTATGTCTTTTAAATGCAATATTAATGATCATTGGCAGGATCATCTAAAGGTTCTTCTCCATGTCACTTTGTGGTTCCATTGTGTGACTACCTTGGAAAGCTTTCCGTTTCTTTTCAGGTAGTCATCCGCATGCATGACAATGATGGTATTGGGTATGATCTGAGTTTCAAAACAGGAATCCTGCATTTTCCTGAACGCCTTTTCCTCCAACCCCGGTCCATAGTGCAGGGCCCACGCAATGTAACCAATCGCGGGTGAGCGACCCAGTCCTGCGTCACAATGGATGGCAAATTGATGTTTGGAACCGGACTTACATCGAGGCTTCAGCCAATCAATGACTTCATGGACGCACGCTTCTTTGGGGGCATGTTCGTGACCGGGTATATCGCAATCGTAAAAGAGACCGACAAGATGATTTTCCTTTTTGATCCATTTTGGACGCAGATCATTCAGGTCCGCGTCGGGGTCCTGCAATGAAACCATATGGTCGGATTCGAAGCGATCAATCGAGTGCGACCATTCCTTTGGAGAGACGAAAACTTTCACCTGAAAATACTAGCTTTTTTCGGGGTGTGAAACAATGGTAAAAGCTTGTTTTTTTGAGGGTTTATCAAGCCGTAAGTAATACAATAAGAACGTATAAGCATTCAATTAGCATGCTGGTAACACCACTCAGGATTGTGGGTTCATGAGCTCATTTCAAATAGGTGGAAAAACTGCTTTTTTCATGGAGGTAATCTGGCAATCTGTGCTCATGAAAGCCTGCATTTCCGTCAACTTCCTAGTTTCAGTCTTCGGGTTCCTCTCTTGTGTGGGTGTCGTCGCGCAGCCTGCTTCCTCACTGCCAGAGGGGCAGCCAGACAAAGAGGGTGTTTCCTCTGCAGCAGTCCTTTCGTTCATCGAACGTCTTGAGAAGGATATCGATGCGGTTCACAGTTTCATGATTCTTCGACATGGCAAGCGGATCGCGCAGGGTTGGTGGTCTCCCTATGATGAAAGGAAACCGCATCTCATGCATTCGCTGAGCAAGAGTTTTACCTCCACTGCCATTGGTCTGGCGATCGGGGAGGGTCAACTGTCACTTGATGATCCGGTGATTTCATTCTTTCCGGATGACATGCCAACCGAACCCGGTTGGCAGCTCAAGGCCATGCGTATCCGTGATCTCCTCACCATGACGACGGGTCACCGCAAGGAGCCCCGGCTTTTCAATGTCGAGTCTGATTGGGTGAAAACGTTTCTTCATTCAGAGATTGAGTTCAAACCCGGAACGCATTTTCAATACAACTCGGCCGCTACGTATATGCTTTCAGCCATCCTTCAATCGGTCACGGGAGAAAGACTGGTGGACTATCTGGACAAGCGTCTTTTCCGGCCGTTGATGATTCAGAAACCTGATTGGGACCGTTCACCTGAGGGAATCAATACCGGGGGTTGGGGACTCCGAATCACCACGGAAGACATTGCCAAACTGGGGCAGCTTTACCTGCAGAAGGGAATCTGGCAGGGAGAACGCATCCTTTCAGAAGCATGGGTTCAGGAGGCGACCTCCAAACAAACATCCAATGGCAGTCACCCCGACAATGACTGGGATCAGGGATATGGGTATCAGTTCTGGCGTTGTCGAAACAACTGTTACCGGGGGGATGGTGCTTTCGGTCAGTTCTGTATCGTTATTCCTGAGCATGATGCGGTGGTAGCGGTTACGTCCGGTACCAATGACATGGGAGGAGTGATGCAGGTGGTATGGGATGTTCTTCTGCCTTCCATGGCATCAGCACCTCTGGAAGTCGATCCTGCAGCGACTCGGGCTCTGGCACTCAAGTTGGATGCATTGTCGCTTCCCGTGGTTCAAGGCGAACCACGATCATCTCTTTCAGGCAAGCTCGCTCAACGAACTTTTCAAGTTTTCGAAAATGAGGCCGGTGTCCGCTCAATCTCCTTTGACCTTCACGGTGACGACCATCGCATCACCGTTGAAATGGATCATGGCAGACAATCGCTTCGTCTTGGTCAGGGCAGTCACATCTCTTCTGAATTGAGTCACCATTTACCTTACACAGAGAACATGAGACGAAGCATCGGTGCCAGTGGGGCCTGGGTCAAACCAGGTGAGTATCAGGCAAAGATCTATTTCACCCAATCTCCGGCGAGCATCATTTATACGTTTCGCTTTGAAAATGCCCGTATGACCTGGACAAGCGAATTGCGGCATTCTCTGCTTGGGGCGAAGAACCTGGCCATTCTGAGAGGTGAATAACAGCCAGCTAAGTTTTTAGGTGTACCAGCTTGTCCAGACCCACCGTGCTGGAATATTGAGAATTGCCGGCATCTTCGTGCACCCGTCGAATCACTGTCAGTGATTCGAGAGCTGCATTTTGGTTTTGCCTTTTTTTTCAAGAGGGCTGATTTGGGTGCCTCACGTTGAATGACATATCGAATCGATAAGATTTAGCCATTCAAATTGCCAGAAAATACAGTAGCAACAAAAAGTATTCTTGTATTGAAATCCGGCTTGGGTTCTGTGCGCAGGATGAAAAAATACCAATAACAGAACCAAGCACTGTTCTGCCGACCATCCCCGGCCAACCGGTGAACAAGGACTTTGTAAGTCTACGTTTGAACAGAAAACAAGCCATCAAGCAGCAGGCAATAAAACTTGAAACACCAAAGATGGATTTATCCACCGTGTTATTCATTACCCCGATGTACAAACCATTTGCATACAGGCTGCTCATGGTCGCAATAAACGTCAACAAAGTCACAAGCCATCCAATCAAAAATCTGAACATTTAAGCTATATCTGCGACACAGCGGCCATATCCGCACCATTACAAATATTACCCAGATTTATGATCTTTGAATACCAATGGAAGCCGGCGGGTTGAACCCGTCCACTGGTTAAACCAGGCAGCCAAGCGCACGTTCCATACCTCAGGTCAGTCGCTTGCTGACCCGTTTCATGACGTTGGAGATCCTTACAAAGTGAAGGGTTCTTTTTGGTATTTGTCATTCCACCATCAACAGCCTCCGCACGGTGCAGGAATCAGGTAACCTGGCTGCAAGAGTCAAGGTGCCTCCGCGATCAAGGTTGATCAGGCGGGTTGGATGATTGGTTTGCCCGCCTCGACCACGAAGCTGGCACGCGTGAATGTTTTTCCTCCCGGTTTGAGGACGTCACTGACTATCTTGTAATCGCTCGTCCATGTTTCAGGTGTCACGGTGCAAAGCGTGTAGCCGCGTTCCCGGTTGTGAAATTTGATGCATGGATTGGCTGATTGCAAGGCGTCCAATCCCTTTGGTTTGTCGGTTCCGTTACCTCCGCTTGAAAGCGAAGTGCACACGAATTCTGTGGCTACCCTTGTCAGCTCTGGCTGGCGGTCATCCAATCTCAGTTCATTGGCCCAATTCGAATGAATATCTCCAGTCAGGACAACCGGGTTGGAAATCCTTCGGGTCTCCATGAATTCGAGTATTCTGCGGCGTTCATGAGTGTAACCCGGCCACTGGTCCATCGAGTAAACCTGTTCCGATTCCTTTGGAAAGCCGACCATGCCCATCATGACCTGTTGAGCAAGGACATTCCAGGTAGAGCTGGAATCGAGAAGAGATTGATAAAGCCAATTGCGTTGTCGTGAGCCAAGCAGTGAGTTTTCCGGCGCAAGAGCCGCGGCATTCAGGGGAGACTTGCGGTCGTCATTGGGTTGATCCGTGCGATACTGACGCGTATCAAGTATCAAAAGTTCCGCAAGGCTTCCGAAAGAAGCCCGCCGGTACAACTGCAAGTGCGGGCCTTGGGGAAGTGACTTTTTTCTGAGTGGCATCATTTCGTAATAAGCCTGATAGGCATTCGCCCGCCGCAGCATGTAGGCCAGGGGATCGATATCCTTTTCCTCTGATATTCCATTGGCACAATTGTTGTCAAATTCATGATCGTCCCATGTAACAAACCACGGACACACGGCATGCATGCTCTGAAGTAAATGATCTGAACGGTATTGCGAATAACGTATTCGATAGTCATCAAGTGACTCGATTTCCTGCCCCAGATGAGTGCGCACATTCCCGTTCTGACCAGCTTTGTATTCGTAAATGTAGTCTCCGAGGTGGCATACGAAATCCACCTCATCTCTCGCCATCTGCTTGTATGCAGTGAAGAGTCCCTGCTCATAATTCTGGCAGGAAGTGACGGCAAACCTTAACTCTTGTGGTAATGATGATGGCTCCGGAAGGGTGCGAGTGCGTCCCACCTGACTCATGTTATTGCCTGCAAGGAATCGGTACCAATACCAGCGGTCCGGCTTGAGTCCATCCACCTCGACGTGCACGGAATGACCCAGCTGAGGTGCCGCTACGGCCTTACCTGACTTCACCATGCTGCCGAAACTTTCATCTTCCGAAAGTTCCCATTGGACTTCGATTGGCAAGGGATCCATGCCTCCGCCGATCTCAAGGGGTTTGGGCGCGAGCCGAGTCCACAAGACGACACTGTGGCTGTCCGGATCTCCCGAGGCGACCCCGAGTCTGAAGGGGTACAAGTCAAATCGGGGTCTGGTCTGGGCCTGAGTGGCATTTGCCAGCTCTGGTAAGGATGCCAGAGCTGCTCCGTATTGAAGAAACAAGCGTCGGGAGATACCTCCTTCATGTCGAATGGCTCGACTCAGATCGAATAGTGAAGACATGGTCCTATCATTTATTGATCCCCCCGCGTGCTGCAAGTCACATTTGTGTCACAGGTTTTTGCCATCTCACATGAAATGTTGTCTTCAATGGGATACCTTTTGAGTAATCACAAAGCGATGCCTGCAACGGGGAGAAAAAGAAGCACTCTGGCTGCCTTGAGATTGACAAATTCTGTCAATAAGATAAGGATGGATCTTGGTTTCTCAGTGGTCATTCAGGCTTATGTATATCAAATCCTTATTTTTTCCAACCGTCCTGGTTCCCTTGCTGCATCTTTCACTTGCGGCGCAACCGGCCTTCACCGATGCCTTTGATGAAGATCGATCCGCGGATTGGATCGTTCATGACGAGAGTGTGGATGGCGTGTCCGATTTTACGGTTCAATTTGCCCACGATTATTCTCAGGATCAGTTCGCTTTCACGATGGGTGGAGAAACTCAGTATTTTCCCGTTCCCAAAAACCCTTACGATACTCCTGAAAGTGCGGGCCCCAAGGGCTTGAAAATTGCAGTGAATTCGGATGATCACCCCGCGGAATCCTCAGTCAGCCTGTTTCCCAGGGGCTTGAAGATGGAGGGTGATCATGCGCTGCGATTTCAAATGTTCATGAGCTATAACGGGCCCGCCTACGGCGGATCCGGTTCCACTGAATTTGCGACCATGGGAGTGGGGCAATCCGGAGAATTGGTCGCCTACCTGCGTGGCAACGGGGCCTTGGATGGTGATGGTACTTTTTTTGCCGTGTCGGGTGAAGGCGGTGCCTCCAGAGATTTTCGAGCATATGTGGGTGATGGGTTTGATGAACCTGAATTTCTGGATGAACAAACGGACCGGCATGGGTTCACTGACATGGATGGCGATGGAGTGGGGGAATATAACACCTACGGGGGTGGTCCCCTGGGAAAGGTGTTCCCATTTCCTTTTCATGAAACAACAGGTGCGCCCGGCAAGGGATGGGTCGCAGTGGAAATCAGGCGTATCGGTGATGAGGTGACCTGGGTGATGGATGGCCAAATCATTGCGACCATTTCTGCCGACAAAACCTTGTTTGGCGGGGGCAACGTCATGATCGGGTATACGGACCCCTTTTCCTCGATCGCAAATCCCGGTGAAGAGAATTTTGTGATTTTCGATAATGTCGAGGTGACAGCACTGGATCCGGGAAATGTCACTCCCGTGGTGGGTGTTCAACTACCCGGCGAGAACGTCGAGGATACCGAAACCGGACTGGTTCAATTCCAGGTTGCACCAGTTGTCGAGGATCAAGATTCAGTGGTTTTCACTTTTACCCGTCAGGGAAATCTCTCCAGTCCACTGGATGTGACCTACCACCTTGAGGGTTCTGCAAGGGAAGCTGCGGATTATGAGAGACCTTCGGCTCAAAAAGTGCGGTTTGAAGCAGGAGCGGGAGAAACCACGCTGACCTTGAAATTAATCAATGATCAGGAGGAGGAACTGGATGAAAGCATCGTGTTGGTCATCGACATGCTCTGGAGCGTGGATGGTCCAGCTTACGAAACAGCCAGTGGCAAGTTTGTTCAGGTTCCACTGCTGGATGATGGTGACGTCGGAGCACCGCTTCCCGATGTTCTGGCAGGAGCGACCGAGATCTATGCAGAGGATTTTGATGCCGATGTGTTGGATACCTGGGTGATCAACCAAAGCAGTGATGATACTTCAGTCACCTTTGCTTATGATTACTCTGTGGATGGTATTCCGGCAGCACCCGGAGGGAAGGGCGAAACAACCCTTGGACTCAAATTTACCGCCAACGAGAGCGAAGGCGCGGCGGCCCACATCACGGCAAGTCCGGCGGGAATGCAATTTGAGGGAGACTATGCGCTGGTGTTTGACCTTTGGATGAATGTCAACGGCCCCTTGCCGGGAGGCGGCGGAGGATCCACTGAATTTGCTGCTGCGGGTATCGGGACCTCAGGCGATCATATTCAAGTGGCGGATGATCAATCCGATGGTGCATGGTTTGCGATGACTGGAGAGGGGGGGTCTTCAAGAGATTTCAGGTTCTTCCTGAACAACGATTATCTGATGGATGATCGTGGGGTGTATATGGCAGGTAGTCAGGATGCCGGTAATCCCTATTATGCCGCGATATTCCCTGAAGGGAAAGTAGCCCCGGACTTACAGTTGTTCGAATTTCCATCACAGGATGGAGCTACCGCGGGAGGACAAGTTGCCTTTCAATGGGTAGCGGTTCAAATGACTAAAAAGGGCGATACCATTACCTGGATCATGAATGGGATCGATGTGGTCAAGGCCAGTCAATCAACCGCCCCCTACTCGGATGAGGGAAATCTGTTTCTTGGCTACAGCGATTGGTTTTCTTCGGTCTCGGACAATGAGTTCATGAGTTTTGGGCTGTTCGATAACTTGAAGGTTTACCAGCTGGCGGAAGCTGTTGAGCTATCTATCAGCATTGATCAGGACGCTTCAGGCATCTCGATAGAATACAAAGGGAAGCTGGAGTCTGCCACCTCTCTTCAAGGACCATGGAACGAGGTAGAGAATGCCGAGTCGCCTCACGCGGTGGATCCTTCGACTGCTGAAATGAATTTTTTCCGCGTCGTTCCCTGAGCGATTGCATCAACAGCCGTGACTTGATCTGCCCCTCAGCCGCTGGGGGGCAGTTTTTTTATATCCAACGGATGGGGTGCATCCGACTTGTTCAAGAAATGATATCTTGTTAAGTTGTTTTTCATGGGGCAAGAAAAACGACTGCAACGGTGGATTGAGCGTTACGAATCCTTTCACCAACAGCCAACCAATCGACGCATACATCTGGTATGTGTTCCTCTGATTGTTATGAGCCTCATCGGCCTTCTGTGGTGTGTGCCCTTACCCATCCCCGGCACTCAGGCATGGTATCCCGCACCCAATCTCGCCATGGCGCTGCTGCTCCTGGCTTCCTTTTACTATCTCATGCTTTCCATTCCAGTCCTGCTGGGAGTTCTTTTCTGGTTTATTCTCTCCAGCGCAATGGTCCTGAGTGTCGAGGCAAGTCCACTCTCCTTGTTCTGGTCTTCCTCTGTTTTATTTCTCCTAGCATGGGCAGGACAGTTCTACGGACATCGACTGGAAGGGAAAAAACCTGCCTTTCTTGAAGATCTACAATTTCTCCTCATCAGTCCAGCGTGGTTGATTGATTGGCTTCACCAGCGCTGGTTGCGGGCCATGGGATCTTATCTGGTTGCATGCGCAGTGGTGCTCATGGTCTGTGATGCGCTGTTTGCCATGAAGCCGTCGATTGATTTTTCGGATTCTCTGGACAGAGCCACTCAATATGATGTGCAGATTGCGCGGGACCCGTGGGGTATTCCCCATATGATGGGGAAGCGGCATGCCGATACTGCCTTTGGCCTGGCCTACGCTCATGCAGAGGATGATTTCCAGACCATTCAGGATGTGCTGCTTGCTGCCCGCGGTCGCTTGGCAGCGTCCAGTGGTATATCCATGGCTCCCAATGACTATTACGTGGACCTCATCCGTATTCGCAGGGAGCTGAAGGATCGCTTCGATTTGTTGGATCCAGAGATCAAGGCGGTTTGCCAAGGCTACGCCGATGGCCTCAACTTGTATGCAAGTCGGCATCTTGATCAACTCAAACGCCATGGGTGGCCAGCCATGCCTGAGGATCTGATCGCCGGAGCCATGCACAAATTGCCAATGATGTTTGGCATGCACAATGATATCGGGCGTATCTTGAGCAACCCTGGAACTGCACCGCAATTGGCGGCCTGGATGAATCCTCATCAAGCACCGATAGGATCCAATTTCATGGCGGTAAGCCCATCGCGATCGAGTGATGACTCCACGCGTGCATGCATCAATTCCCATCAACCCTGGACAGGCCCTGTGGCCTGGTATGAGGCTCACTTGTTGACCGAGGAAGGTCAAAATCTCTACGGGGGATTATTTCCAGGCTCTCCCGTTGTCTTTCTGGGACACAATGCTCACATGGCCTGGGGCCACACGGTCAATCATCCAGATTTAGTGGATATTTTTGAGTTGGAGATGGATCCCAAGGATCCTCTGCGCTACCGCATCGATGACCAATGGCTTGAGCTCGAGCAGACCTTTGCCACGCTGGAGGTCCGGCTGTGGAGAGACATCCGATGGAAGGTCAAGCGGGAGGTGCTTCACAGTCTTTACGGCCCAGCGTTGCGGGTCGGGGATCGGGTGCTCGCCATTCGCTATGCGGGCATGGATTCCTTCCGTCAGCTTGAGCAATGGTTCTGGATGGGGCAGTCCACCAGCCTGGAGGGTTTCAAGGAGGCCATGCGCAGCCAGTCCATCGCCATGTTCAACACGGGATATGCGGACAAGGAGGGGAACCTTTTTTACGCCTACAATGCCATGTTGCCGGACCGGAACCCATCCTATGATTGGCAAGCGATATTGCCTGGAAATACTCGAGCAACTCTTTGGTCCGAGTACATGCCTTTTGATCAATTGCCGCAGGTTGAAAATCCACCTTCAGGGTTTATTCAAAACTGCAACAGCAGTCCTTTCCAGACCACGGTGGGGGAGGGTAATCCGGATCCAGACCGCTTTTCGCAGGCCTCTGGTATCGAAACCTGGATGACCAATCGGGCACTCCGAGCGATGGAGCTTTATGGCGATGATGTTTCCATCACCCAGGAGGAGTTTTTCAACTATAAATATGACAAGCAGTATTCAGAAAAGTCCACACTCAGGAAGAACATTGTTGGGTTTCTGGAGGCATCGCCACAGGAACCGGAACTGGTTGAAGCACTGGATATATTAAGGCAATGGAATGGCGATACGTCCAAGGATAATCCTCATGCCGCTCTGAGCTTGTTGACGTTTCGGCCCAACTCCAATACCTCTCGCGGTAACTTATCGGCTCCGGTCATTCTGGGTCGGCTGAAGGAGGTGTCCAACGAGTTGATGAAGCACTTTGGCCGACTGGATGTTCCCTGGGGAGAGGTGAACCGATTGGTGCGTGGCGAGCTGGATCTTCCTTTGGGTGGAGGACCGGATACGTTGAGAGCCATTTATGGGCGACCATCGGATGAAGGCAAGTTGGCGGGAGTCGCTGGCGATTGTTTTTTTCAATTTGTGCAGTGGGATGATCAGGGGCAACTGGATGCCTGGGCCATTCAGCCCTTTGGCAGTCATATGGCCTCTGATGAGTCACCGCACTTCAGCGATCAGGCCGGGCTTTTTGCCGAGGAGTCCTTGAGAAAGATACCCTTCACCAGAGAAGAGGTGCTTGAGGTTGCCAAACGGATCTATCGTCCTCAGGACTTGTGATCCGGCGCTGAGTCAGGGCGGATGGCAATCAGAGCTTTTCTTTTGGACATTCGTTTGTGGGGGATGATGGTTCCTCTGATTGAAAGCGAACACTCAGATTATCCGAGGGCCCTTCTTCATGTAATCTTTTGGCTCCACTGTGTGAGAATACCTGAAAGGGCCCTGTTTCTTTTCAGGTAATCATCTGCATGCCTGATAATGTTTTTATTGGGTATGATCTGAGTTTTAGAACAGGAGTCCTGCATTTTCCTGAAAGCCTTTTCTTCCAATCCCGGGCCATGGTGCAAGGCTCAGGCAATGCTGCCAATCACGGTAGACGGCCCAGCCCCGCGTCACAATGGACGGTAAATTGATGTTTGAATTCGAACTCACATTAGGGCTTCAACCAATCGATCACTTTGCAGATGTACGCCGTTGTGGAGGCATGACAGACAAAAAGCAAACGGCAGGTACTGTGTCCTCGCGCATGTTTTTCTTAAAAATGACAACGGCATAGCACCAGCTTTATCCATTATGACATTGGTTAACCCTTTGTGAAGATTATGAGCACTATTAAAAGCACTACCCTTTTCCTACTTATCGCAGTGATGGTCTTGAACATGATCAGTCCGCTTAAATCACAGACAAGGCTGGTAACCATTCCAAGTCCAGAGTCATCAATTCCGCACTTGAAAGAAGGATGGCAACATTTGGCGCGAGAAAAACAACAAGAGCGTAATTTAAGAGGAGCAAGCTCCATAGATCCCAATCATCCTCAGGAACGAACAACTGTGAACAAATCAAAACAACGAAACTTCCATAGAAATACCAATTGGAGAAAACCTCGCAGATAGATCCATTACTGAAAGGCCATGAGATCAATGATATGATTAAATAAGTCTATTCTCCGATTGTTACGATACGCACAACACCAAGGGGTAAGGAGCTGAATTGGAAGTTATCATAGCTTCGGAGTTCAATACGCATGCGGTTTCCATTTTCGGAAACCCGCCACGCTTCATGTCAATCAATCCTATATAACCGCTGCATGCATGCATCCCTGAATGCATCATTGGTAATCAAATCTTGAACAAGTGTCGCAACGGATTGATTTGAAGGAAGTTTTTCATCACCGCACATGCCACTTGCTGGATCAGGTATAGACGCATGTTTGGTCCATGGACCGTATATTACTTCGCGAACAAGCTTTGCCCCAACCACGCCACCCCCAGTTCGTGAAGCGCAGTCTGGATAGCCTAGACACCGGAAAATGTTTGAAACCGCGTTTTCGAATATTTTCCTGTCTGATTCCTCGGCAAAGTGCGGTGGCGCTGTGAGTTCTATTCCCGGGCATCATGCTGCGATGAAGTTATCTCAATACACGCAACGCAGATAAAATCACCTCGATTTAAACTTGGCGTGCTGTCCTTCGAAATTATGATCACGTCATGGCTATGAACGTATCTTCCATCCTCAATACAGGCCGTATGATGGCAACCGTGTTGCTGGGTTCCATGATTTTACTGGTGCCATGCGAAAAAGGAATTGCCGAAACATCCTCCAATTCACAAGAAACTTTGCGATTCAACCGCGATATTCGCCCGATCCTTTCCCGTCACTGTTTCAACTGCCACGGATTGGACGTAAAAAAAAGAAAAGCCGATCTGCGACTCGATATTCCCGATGGAGCCTTCGCATCCTCAGAAGGACAACAGGCAATTCTCCCCGGAAAACCAGCAGAGAGCGTTGCGTGGCTGCGGATCATCTCCACGGACGATGAGGAAAGAATGCCCCCGCCTGAATCTCATCAGGGAATGAGCGCGGATGAAAAGGCAATCTTCAAACGCTGGATCCAACAGGGAGCACCCTACGAATCGCACTGGTCCTTCATTGCCCCCACGAAGCCCTCAGTGCCGGGTGTGGACCATATGAATTATCCCGTGGATGCCTTTATCAATGCGCGTCTGAAGGAGGCAGGACTGCTTCCCTCCGGGCCAGCGGACAAGGAAACACTCATCCGTCGCGTGACACTGGATCTGACCGGACTGCCACCGACCCCGGAAGAGGTCGATACCTTCCTGGAGGATACATCTCCCACGGCTTACGACAGCCTGGTCGACGGACTCATGCACCGCGCCACTTACGGGGAACACATGGCACGTCAATGGCTTGATCTCGCTCGCTACGCTGACACCCATGGCCTTCACCTGGACAATGAGCGTTCCATGTGGCCCTACCGTGACTGGGTAGTCCGTGCCTTCAATGCAAACCTACCATTTGACACCTTCACTCTCTGGCAACTCGCAGGAGATCTCCTGCCCCAACCAAACCGTGAACAACGTATTGCCTCCGGGTTCAATCGTTGTAACGTGTCCACTGGCGAAGGTGGCAGCATCACGGAGGAATGGGTTTTTCGTAACGCCGTTGACCGTACCAACACCTCCGTGGAAGTCTGGATGGGGCTCACGGCCGGCTGTGCCACATGCCATGACCATAAATTTGATCCCCTGACCATCAAGGAATACTATTCAATGTACGCCTTTTTTCACAGTGCTGCAGATCCGGCGCTGGACGGCAACAAGAAGGATACCCCTCCGGTCCTGAGACTCTCAACACCAGAACAGGAAAGACAACTGAACGAGATAGAGGCAAAGATCAAGGTGATACATTCAAGGATCACGGACATCACGGCAGAGGAAGAGAAAAAGAAACTCGAGGCACAAAAGAAAACTCTTCAGGACAAAAAGAAATCCCTACTGAGCCAAATCCCCCTCACCTTTGTCATGGCAGATCTCCCAAAGCCACGTGAAAGCTTTGTGATGGAACGCGGGGCTTACGATCGCCCGGGAGCAAAGGTCACCCGCAACGTACCCGCCTTTCTCCCCCCACTTCCCGAAAAGCCATCCGAGAGGGATTACAACCGACTCGACCTGGCACACTGGCTGGTCAGCGGAGAACATCCGCTGACAGGACGTGTCGTGGTCAACCGGATCTGGCAACAGTTCTTTGGCACGGGACTGGTCGCATCCAGCGGAGACTTTGGTACACAAGGCTCATTACCTAGTCACCCCGAGCTGCTGGACTGGCTCTCTGTTCAGTTGGTGGAGGATGGATGGAACATTCAGCGCATGATCAAGCGCGTTGTGCGCAGTGACGCGTATCGCCGACACTCGAGGGGCACTCCGGAGATGCTTCGTGAGGATCCCGACAACCGACTCATGGCCAGGGGCCCGCGTTTACGGTTGGATGCAGAAGTCGTACGGGACCAGGCTCTGTTTGTCAGCGGTCTGCTGACCTCCAAGTTGGGCGGAAAAGGTGTCTTTCCTTATCAACCCCCCAATATTTGGGAACCAGTGGCCTTTGGCGGCAGCAATACCCGACATTACAAACAGGGAACGGGCAGGGATCTGTACCGTCGAAGCCTCTACACTTTTTTCAAACGTACCGCTCCTCCACCCTTTATGGCTACCTTTGACGCGCCCAACCGGGAACAAAGCTGTTCACTGAGGGGAAGGAGCAACACACCCCTGCAGGCCCTCCAACTCATGAACGATATCCAGCATGTCGAAGCGGCAAGACACCTGGCAGCGCGTGCGTTCCTCGAGGGTGGCGACTCGGATGAAACGCGACTTTCATGGATGTGGCGGGTCATGACTGCCCGCCATCCGGACTCAGAAGAACTTCAGACCATCCTGGGCACCCTGCAACAGCATCGTCACCGATACCTCGGCAATCCTGAGGCAGCCAAGGCACTCGTGAGCTACGGAGAAACTCCCTCGGTTCGGGATAAGGACGCTGTGGAAATGGCTGCCCATACCCTGATTGCCAACCTGCTGCTGAACCTCGATGAAAGTGTGAATAAAAACTAGTATGGATCCAATACTTCAATACCATCAAGAATGGACGCGGCGACAATTTTTCAAGGGAGCCGGATTGAAGGTCGGGGGTATCGCCCTGGCCGGCCTCATGGCTAACGCAGAGGGAAACAAGGCCGGAAACCACATCCATCCAGCCTTGCCGGGTTTCCCACATTTCGCACCGCGTGCCAAGCGCCTCATCTATCTCCATATGAATGGAGCTCCCTCCCAGCTGGATCTCTTCGATCACAAACCGGGACTCAAGAAGGTCTTTGACACTGAACTACCGGATTCCATCCGAAACGGGCAACGGATCACCACCATGACGAGCGGTCAGAAACGATTTCCGGTGGCCCCCAGCAAGTTTGCCTTCAGGCAATGCGGAGCCAGCGGCATTTGGATGAGCGATCTGGTGCCGCACATGCAGGGGATTGCCGACCATATATGTATGGTTAAATCCGTGACCACGGACGCCATCAATCATGACCCTGCCTGCACTTTTGTCATGAGTGGCAGCGAAATACCCGGCAAACCCAGCCTGGGATCCTGGCTCACCTATGGACTCGGCAGCGCATGCGACAATCTTCCAGCCTTTGTCGTGTTCACACCCACCTTCCCCAAGGATAGCCAGGCTCAGGCCCTGTTCACCCGGATGTGGAGCAGTGGTTTTCTTTCGACCAAGTTTGATGGCGTGGCCCTTCGGGGCGTGGGCGATCCAGTGCTCTTCGTAAAAAATCCACCAGGGGTCTCCGTAACAGACCGCCGCGTGATGTTGGATGCCCTGAACCGCCTGAATCAAAAAACGATGGAACGCTTTGCTGATCCCGAAACTCAAACCCGCATGGCTCAATATGAAATGGCGTTCAGGATGCAGGCGAGCGTACCGGACTTGACCGACCTCTCAGGGGAGAGCCAAGCGACCCTCGACATGTATGGCCCCAACGTTCAGAAACCGGGCACGTATGCCCACAGCGCCCTCCTTTCCCGAAGACTGGTGGAACGTGGTGTGAGGGTCATCAAGATACTGCATCGTGGATGGGATCAGCACAGTGACCTGCCCAGGCTGATGAAGGGGCAATGCATGGATGTAGATCAACCAACAGCGGCACTGATCACCGATTTGAATCAGCGGGGGCTCCTGGATGACACACTGGTTGTTTTTGGAGGTGAATTCGGACGCACGGTGTATTGCCAGGGCAAGCTAAGCAGAGAAGACTATGGACGTGACCACCACCCCAGGAATTTCTGCATGTGGATGGCCGGGGGAGGCATCAAAGCCGGCGCCAGTTATGGTGAGACTGATGATTTCAGCTATAATGTGGTGGAAAACCCGGTACACGTTAACGATCTGAACGCCACCATTCTCCACTGCATGGGCATTGATCACAATCGTTTCAGGTTCCCGTTTCAGGGATTGGAACAGAAATTAACCGGCACGGAACCAGCCCAGATAGTGCGGAACATTCTTGCGTGAAGAAAGCCGACATGCTGCCATCCCCGCTCCACAGCCACTAATCAGGGAAGCCGGGAAACATACTTGAGACATCCCCGGGATGGATGATATTTCAATAATGAGAACTCCAGTCATCATACTGGCAATTTCCACGGCTCCAACATACTTTATATACGAACCATGAAAATTTCCCTAATTCCACTTTTTGCAAGCGCACTCATGTTGCTGGTTGATGAGGTTCATGGGGATCCACTGACGTACAAGGTCGCGGGAGGCAAGGTCTCCATTGTTCATTGTGATAAAAAGGCCTCTGGAGAGTTGGTGATTCCCTCTTCCTATGCCGAGAAGCCGGTCACAAGCATTGAGCGGAATGCCTTCAATTCCTGCAGCAGGCTGACCGCCGTTAGCATCCCTGACAGCGTCACCAGCATTGGAGATCGTGCTTTTCGATACTGCAGTCAACTAACGAGCGTAACAATTGGCAACAGCGTCACCAGCATTGAGGGGTGGACATTCGATTACTGCGGTAACCTGACAAGCATCATCATCCCCGAGAGCGTCACCCGCATTGGGAAGAAGGCCTTCGCTCACTGCAGTGGCCTGACCAGCGTCATCATCCCCGAGAGCGTCACCCGCATTGAGGATTTGGCCTTCTATGACTGCACTGAGTTGATGAGCGTAACGATCCCCGATAACGTCACCAGCATTGGGAGCAGGGCCTTCGAATACTGTGGTCTGAAGAGTGTGGTTATTGGCGACAGCGTCACCAGCATTGGATGGAATGCCTTCGTTTACTGCAGTCGTCTGGAGAGCATTACTTTTAGAGGTAATGCAGCAAAACACTTTGAACAGCGATTCTCCACAGCATCAGACCTTGTCAAAGTATTTATTAATCGGGGTGCAACCGGTTTTGGCACAACGTTCGGAAAATTTCCCGTTATCATTCAGGAAAAAATTAACACCTTCAGCAAATTCGCCGCTCCATTCTCCCTTAACTTCGAAAGTAAATCGGGTTCCACCTACTTGATCGAATCTTCCCATGACCTTAAGAAATGGGGCGTGATTGGTGAAGTCCAAGGTACTGGAAGCTCAGTTGAATTCACTGATTGGCGTGAAGCGCTTTTCCAGAGGCAATACTATCGTTTGAAGTTGCTTGAGTAGTCGAAGTTAAAAACTGCTGAAGAAAACTCCCCTCCCAGCAGCGAAAGCACGCTGATCAACATACTAATCGTCGACCCTCTGGCCGAGCTTGAGTGAGCATTCTTGTGGATAAGATCATGGCGTGGGTAACATTCAAGATTCTTCAGAACAAGAGGCGTAGCCCTGATCGTAGGGTGAACCTTTTCCAATCCGCCTTGGTCCCCTTTCCACATCCCGGTTGACTGAACAAAGAGCTTATGTGCCGTGGGATTTCATGAGAGTCCATCACGAGCTTCAAAATCCCATTGAGCAGCATGATTCCCTTACAACAATCTCCTATTAAGATTACATACAGGGTTTCGAGGCGATCTTTTCTCAACAAAGAAAACGGCATGATATCAGCGTTATGCATCACGTCGTTGATTAGACCCCTGTGAAGATCATGAGCACCATTAAAAGTACCACACTTTTCGTCGTCATCACAGTCGTGGTCTTGAGCATCCACGATCCACTTAAACCACTGACTAGTTCAGGTTCACCGCCATCAAGGCTTTCACCGACTCCGCGCTTGGAAGAAAGTGGTCACGACTTGATGCCCGTGAATCATAGCCTAGATACCGGAAAAAAGAGTATGTTTCAAGGTCCCCGTACTGTCGGCAAAAGTCTGCTCGCTGATTCCCATGGCATGTAAAATACTCAGGTGGAGATTGGACATACGCGTCTCGCCATCCTTCCAGTAAAAACCGTGCTGAAGCCCCATGTTTCTTCCACCTGCCAGGAGCGTGGGAAGATTCCTTGGGTTGTGGGTCGTACTCGCTCCGCTACCGTATAGGATAATACTATTGTCCAGCACGGAACCTTCAGTATCCTGAAACTCCTGCAGACGTTTCAGGAAGAAGGCCAGCTGGTGACTCAAGAAAAGATCGTACTTGCCAAAGTTCAGCTGACCAGACTTGTCACCAGCATGTGATAGGCTGTGGTGCGTTTGGTTGAGACCAAGTTTAAGTGGGAAAGTGTCACTGATACCCATTCCATCTTCCCGGTTCATCATGAAGGTAACACTGCGAGTGATATCTGCATCAAAAGCCAGAGCTATGAGGTCGAGCATGTTCCGGTAATAATCCGCCGGCTCCCCCTCGTTGTTTGCGTTCAGGTCAAGATGCGAACGATCCTGCTGTTTCACTGGAATATCAACCCACTTTTCAGAAGCGATCAGACGAGATTCGAGCTCATTGAGGGAAGTCAGATACTGGTCCATTTTCTGCCGATCCTGACGACCCAGAGTTTGGTTGAGCGCACGTGTGTTTTCAAGCACGGCATCGACGAGCTTGATACGCCGCTTGAGATCTCCACGCTGTTGCTCCATGGAGGCTCGATCCCCTCGGAAAAGCCGATCGAAAACACGTCTTGGATTATTCTCCGCAGGTATGGGATGCCCTTCCAGATTGTAGGAAATGGTGCCCGTACGCGAACTGAAACCAGTTCCCGCATCCACGGAAAGTACCAGGGAAGGTTGACGGCAGTGGCGCTTTGTATGCCGGGCGATCAGCTGGTCAAGCCCCACTGAGTTGTAGGCCCCTGGACGCGGGTTGTGCAGTGGAGCCCCCGTCAACCACATGTCGGAACAGGTGTGGGGATCGGCTTTCGGTCCACTTGGGTGGTAAAGCCCTCCCATGAAACTGAGATGTTCCCGAAAGGGCCGCAAGGGTGCCGTGGATTGGCCAAACTCGAAGTTCCCATGCGCATCATGCTTCCTTGGAAACCAACTCCAGTCGTCGATCTCATGTTCGTGTCTGGGAAGTGCCATACCATTGGCAGTGTAAAGAGCGCAGAAACGTCGAGGCACCTGCCGGGCTTTCTCGACTCCCATGATTTCCAGGAAGGGCAGCGCCAGGCTGACTCCGGCAACTCCCTTGAGCACGTCACGACGACTGAGTTTTTGGCTGTTCATCATGTTTTAACTTCTCTATTTCCTGAGGAAAATGTCGCTGTGCACCACAAAGCGCAACAAATCCTGCAGGGGATAATCAGTATGTTCCAAACTTAGCGCATACTGACGGAGAAATTCAACCTCATTGTAGCGAAGGCTGCGCCCCGTTGCGTAGGTGGCGAGGTGCTTCAGGAAACCAAAAGCAAGCTGGTCCATGCGATTTTCCATCAGATAGCCCTTCAGGGCGCCAAGATCACTGACAAGGGTTTGGTCAGGCAAAGTGGAAGTGGTATCGACAGAAGGATGATGCAGCCAGCGCCCCCCCGCGCCATAACCCTCAAAAGGAAGTCCCCAGGGGTCAATCCCCCGATGACACTTGGCACAGCCTTCCTGGTTGCGATGACGCTCAAGTTGCGCGTTCAATGGCAAATCTTTGTTGTCCTCGGGCAATGCCGGAACATTCGGTGGTGGATCCGCGGGAGGTTCAGCAATGATGGCACGAGCAAACCATGCGCCTCTTTTGATGGGGTTGGCATCTCTTCCATTGGACAACCCCGCGAGAATACCTGCCTGAGTCAACAATCCACCAAGGTGGGAGTCATGGTGCTGGATTGGCCGGTATTGAAAACCACTCTCCACCTGGGGTCCGAGACCGTAGTAATGCGCCACCACCTCATTGGCCATGATAAAGTCTGAATGAACCAGGTATCTCAACGGCAAATTCTGGCGGACAAGATGCGTCATAAAATACACGGGCTCTTCGCGAAGTTGTGATTTGGTATCACGCGTCAAAGACGGAAAACGATTGCGATCCGTTTCCACCGTGTCAAGTTTGTCAAGCCGCAACCATTGGGAAACAAAAGGCTGCATGCATTGAAGGAAGCGTGCATCCCGGATCATGCGCTCCAGTTCGCTATCGAGCATCTCAGCGAGTCGCCCTTCGCTGGCGAGTGCCAGAAGGCGAGCATCCGGCGGGGCATTCCAAAGAAAAAAAGATAGCTTGGCAGCCAGTTCATGAGGTGTGAGCTCTTCTGCCTCAGGTCCCTTACTTTCCTCGATGATAAAAAGAAATTGAGGTGAAGTCAGAATGACCAGCAAGGTGTCCCTGACACTTTGCTGAAAATCTCCGGTCCTTCCGAAAGCATCCTCGTAGACTCCCATCAGAAAGGTGCCTTCCGCATTGCTGAGAGGACGTCGAAAGGCTCGTTCGGCAAATTGATGAATCACCTCGGACGGATCCTGACTGTGAAAAATCCGCTGATGCGTCTTTGGGGGCCAATCTTCATAAAATGGACCTTCAAATTCTACCGACTCAATCAGGAGACGTGAGCGAGTTCTCCCGTCTGTATATTCACTGCGCACACCAATCTCCCGCAATCCAGCGATATAATTGACATTGTTCCGTTCAGCATCCGGATTGGGAAAGTTGGCCATGGAACCCTCAAAAATAAACTTCCTGAGCTCAGAGTCCACCACTGCCTGAGGAACGCCAACGGGATCAAGGGTACTCCCGCAGTCCCGCCTGAGTCCAAGGTATACCCCAAGCATGGGAGCTTGACGCTCAAACCTTTCGAAAGACTTCACATCATTTACGGGTACCAGAGTAATGCGATCCACGGGCCAGGTGCCCCCATACTGCACCTCCACCTCCAAGGGCCCCTTCGCCAGACGGACAGCCATGAGAGGGCTCTGGTCCATGACTCCAGTGAAGTGGCGGTCACCAAGGCGCAGTGCGATCGGGTGCCTTCCATCTTCTGGAGGCTGGATCCATGCCATTCCGGGAGCAACCAATGCCTGGATTTCGGAAACATCCAGCGCACGTCGATGAAGGCGCACTTCATCGATTGCCCCATCAAAAAGATTTGCCTCCGGCACTCGACCTATATGGAGATCGGATGCCGGATCATCCAGGTCAGCATCTTGAATATTTCCCGATGCCACCTCATAGCCATTGACATAAAGGCGTGTTCCCCGAGCGCCCCGTTCCACGACAGCGGCGACATGCTGCCACTGCCCGGCACGAAGGATACCGGCCTTGCTCCGTACGGTACCGCTGGGTTTCTGATAATCCCTGAAGGTTTCAAGACGCAGCACGCCTTGGTCATTGGGCATATCAAAAACCCAACCACGACGACCGTAACGCCCCATGGCCACCATGCCACCCTGCTGGAGCTTCTCCGGGAATATCCAGGCTGAGACGGTAAAATTTCCTTGTCCCACGCGCAAATTCTCGTTTGCAGGAATCACGAGGGTATTATCCGGTCCATCGAGGGAAAGAGCCTGTCCGAAGGGAGAGTCCCCTCCCTGATCATCCATGGCCCAATGCCCTGCAAGGGCAATATCCAGCCGTGTATCATCCTTGGGAACGAGCGATTCCACCGGGGGTGATCGATGCACCTCGACTTGATAGACACCAGCCGCATCTACGCGAACCGTTTTGGATCCGTGCGAGAGATCCGAAACCACGATCCCAGAACCAATCACATGCGTGTCGGACCCAAGCAGTATGCCATCGTCGTATTTGGCGGCAGAGACCGTGATCCTGAATCGCCCATCATCCGGCAATTCACGCAGAGACACCTTGAAATTAGCCTTGGGACCATAGGTGCTCTCCACCTGGAAAAGCTCCGCACTGGGAATGGCTGGTCGCAGCAGCAGACCCTCCGGCACCAAGTCAAAGGCCCTGCCCGAGGGATATCCCTGTGAACCACGCATGCAGGCAAATACTGCATGATAGATACTGTTGTATTCACGCCAGCCACGCACGGTATTATTTCCCTGATATCCCTCTACAAATCTAAACTGCTTCTGCATGCGGAAGGGTTCGAAATCAAAAGGTTTGCGAGGCATGTGTTCCGTGACAACAAAATCAGAGTTATTCAGGAGAACACTGGAGGCCCCAAGGATCAGGGTTTCCTTGAGAGGGGCTGGATTGACCCCTTTTCCTAATTTCATTTGAAAATTCTGAATCACCGGTTTCTCGCGTTCGTCCACGATGCAACGATCCAGCATCATCTCTGCGACCTCAAAATATGTTTCAAGCAGGAGGGGGGAAAGCAGCATGGTGTCCTGACGATTTCGAAAACCATCCTCGGACACGGCATCCGGTGGCAGTCGTTCAGTAAAGTCCTCATCCACTCCAAGCAAATCTCTCAGTGCATGCTGATACTGGGGAACAGTCAGTCGCCGAACGGTTCCATGCGTGGCAACCTCGCGGGTACGGGCAAGGTGCAAACCCTCTTCGATCCAACCCTGTATCAGGCTACGTTCTTGATCATTTGGTTGCTTGGATTCCTCTGGGGGCATATCCCCTTGATCGACAAGTTCCTGAATATGCTCCCAAAGCTTGAGTTGTGCTTCCTTCAACATGCCATCCAGATGATCGACACGTACCCCAGATTTCATTTTCTCTACGTTATGACACGGCTGGCAATAGGTTTTAAGGAAGGGGCGAACATCACGATCAAAGCGCTCCATCAAGTCCGGTTCTCCTGCAAGACCCACAGCAGAAAGAGTCGCCATGAGTAGGAAGTGCAAGCTGTGTTTCATAATTGCATCAGGATTAAAAAATATAATAATATTTCGTATCTAAGATATCATGGGACACAAGACAAGCTCGATAACACACCTTTTTCAAAAGATCGAAAAAGGTGTTCGAAGCCGAATCCTGATCAATAAATCCTTTTCACCAGATCACCGTGATGTTACTTTTACAAAACAAGGATGACCTCTTTGCAAGAGGATCATGTCCGTAGGTGATGAGGTTAGAATCCATGCTTCTGCACGAACGTGCAAGTTCTCATTCGGAACAGATATTATCTGAATTGGCCAGGTCCTCCCAGATCGGACCTTTTGGCTGATTCATGGATTCATATTCAATTGAGTGGCTCAGGGAGTTGTTCGTCGAGTTGATGAAGTATTTTGACCGACTGGATGTCCCTTTGGGAAAGTCCATCGACTGGTGCGTGGTGAGGCGGCTGCTGACGCATGCCATCATGGCCCTAGTGGGTTTCGGGCAAGATGCGGAAGAACTGAAACGCCGACGATGAAGCGTGTGTGTCATACTCAAAAATGACGGTGCCGGGAGAGTCAGAGCTGACTTCTCCTATCGCTGTCCAGTTGAGTAGATCCTCGGAGGCTTCGATTGAATAATTTTCTCCCGCTGCGTCTGCAGTCCAAAGGAGGCTTACCATGCCTGTGTCTGGATGATACTCTATGCCCGATATGGGCAATGTCCCCGCTCCGATTCCACCTGACCCTGACCCTCCTGCACCCATTCCACCCTGAGACTCAGCAACACGTGTAAGTACCCAATCCATCATTAGAAGTTGATCGTCATCGATTGAGAATTCGTAGTGGATGGTTTGCTCCGGGCAAGTGACAGGGGCTTTCATCATGAGATGGGTGTTGCCATATTCCTTCATCCAGTGTCCAAGTGCAATCGCAGCTCCGTTGGCAAAATCGATCGTCGTATTCCCGGGGTTGAGCATGGGAATAAGCGGTATGGAAACTGGCTTGAACGTCAACTCATGACTGGGAATCAAATCGGATGCAGTGCCTGAAAAATTCATCCAGAAATGGTCTCCCGACGCATCGCCTTCGATCGACACATCGATGGAAGGAAACGCAGGAACAGTTGGCATTGTGACATTCAGTAAATGTCCGGAATAATCAAGGTTTGACGTCTGATGAGACCAGCTGGCCACCCCGATCGTTTCATCCGCTGTGAAAGAAAATTGCCACCGCCCTTGAAGGGTCCATTGCCACTCTCCAAAAACTGTCGCTGGAGAACCTACCTGCAAAGTGTAGCTCAACGAACCTTCGTAATCGCCTGTAATGGGTTTGGCTCCCTCGTTTTCGACAGTGATCGTTATTTTCGGATCGGAGAAAGCGTTCAATCCTGACAATTCATCAGGTATGGAACCGTTTGTGATTGTATTTTGTACGGTCATATTTTGGCCGTGATCCGTCTGGAAGTCGTAGAATTCATTATTGAAGTTCAGCTCATTGATTTCCTCCGCATGAAACTGAGTCAGCAATGTGTCGATTTCAAACTCAGATACGTCACATCGTCGAAGGAGTTCCTTCAAAGCCAATGACTCAGAAACCCGTCGCTTTAACTTGCGTGCGTGGATTTCGGCAAAATCAAAGTGAGCTGCCTCATGTGTCAGTAACAAAGGGGAAGCCATACTGGGGCGAACCCATGAAACCGAATGAATGAAGACAGCCTGAGCTTCGTATTCGAGCGTTCTGGTAAAGACATCCCATATGAAATCCCACTGGATTTCTGTGTAAACAAAAGCATCGTAGTTTTCTGAGGGGTTGGGAGAAAGCGGAGGGGGATTCCCTTCGAAATTACTCCAAGCCATGGGCGAACTCTCAGACCATGGGCTTGCCTGCAGTGTGGACTCAAACATACTGCAAATGATGAGGGCCAGAGGAATCCAGCAAAGGCTTTGATAAAATCGGCGCTGCATTCCATCCGTAGAATACTTGCATTGAACAATACTCACAAGATTCATTCCTCTCATATTTGACTAAAAGCATATGCCATGCCGTTTTCAAATGAACGAACTTGAGTCATCGGTTGAGGCTGCTCCAAAGTGGACGAAATTGCAGTTCGATCAAACTGACAGGAAGGACTCCTTTCTCCATGCGTCGCTGGTGGACTTCCTGCGCCCTTGGTTCATTGAGCTCCCTGATCCAAATGCGCTGTATGCGTGATCAATTGGTAGCTGTTGTCAAAAAATTGCCTGGGTGTATCCGGCTCTGCCTGAGGCGAAACGTTTTTGCTGGATGTTTTTGATCGGGCCACGGCTCCGATAAATCCTTTGTCCATCGCAGATTTCCAGTGTGCTGCATTCGACGGATCATAAATGAAAAAAGGCGGTGGTTCGGCTCCGCTGAAAAGGGACATGCTTTCGCCTTCTTCGGGAAAACCGACCCATGAAACAAAAGCCAGAATATCGGATGTCGCTGGGAGTTTTTTCTCGAAGGTTTCCCTGTCCAGGCGACCTTCTTCACAATCCCTGCGGGTTGTGGGTATGGTTACCTCACGCAGTTTAATGCTGCGAAATCGAGACATGACTCTCGCGAATCCTTCATAAAACGAGTCCAAAGCGGCAACTGGTGCTTCAGACTCAGGAGGGAAGAGCAGGACAATCTCACCACTGCGACGAGAGGTCTGTGCCAGGAATTCGTGGGCCAGCACATAAGCAATGGATGCCTGACCTCGGTGCGATCGCTGTACATTTCCGGATCCCAGTGATTGAGAGGCCTGCCAGATCGTCAGACTCAGGCATCCGACGAGGCTCAATGCCATGCCCAGTTGACTCAGACGGGGCCGTTTTACTCTGATAGACCAGGCGCAAAGCCCAAGCAAGAGGCAGAGAGTAAGAAGGATCGTATACACTTAGCGGTTGGCTTCCTGTGCTCGGGGTGTTTCGAGTTCCAGGGTGAATATTTCTCTGGGAGCCTTGTCAATGGTTTCAACGTGTCCATCCATGAAGCACGCATTCGCCTTTCCGAAAATAACCTCGCGATTACTGCGGGCAGTCAATCTTCCTGTGCCCGAGCTATATTCTGAACCTCCACTATGTCGGTAGAGCACATTGGCGGTGCCATCTTCGTCAGCGTAAAGGCATGAATCCCATCCATCGGTGTCTGCATAAAGAAGGGTTCCCGTGGGGTCCTGAACGTTGCGCATTCCGATATCGCTGCGCCCCAGATTGACACGGCTGTTTTGTGCGTAAGCGAGGAACCCCCAGAAACCTCCAGGTCGCATGACACCCCGCTCATCTTTCTGCAGGCTTGAAGGGCAAATGAAAGCACCCCTTCCGGAAACATTGGTTCCCCTCCCCAGGTAAGGTTGCAATTGCCGATACCATAGATTGTGAGGTGGACTCCAGCCTATCGGCAGGCGCTCGTTATCTTCATCATACATGATAGCTGCCAGTATGAGTTGACGCAGGTTGTTGTTGCAGGCAATGGTTTTGCCCTTGTCTTTGGCCCTCCCCAGAGCGGGAAGCAGCATGCCTGCAAGGATGGCGATGATGGCGATGACCACCAGCAGCTCAATCAAGGTGAAGGCCTCCTGAGAGGTTGATTTTTTCATATGGGGTAGCCTGTTAACTTTCCCCCATTCTAGCGTCTTTGACGAGCTTGTAAACTTGATACTTTGGTGACTAAGAAGGGGATAGATTTAAACTTTTTCCCAAGCCAGTAAACAAATCAAAACAACCACGACCATGCATGGCGTCCGTTTTATGTTTCGGTGTGATGACGGGTTGTCCAGGCGATGTGAATCGTCGCTTTTCAAAATGCCCGAGCGAGGATTAAGCGATTTTCTTTCCCATTGTCACGATCCTCCATCACAAGTTGTGCAGAGCGATGCCAGCAAGGATTGCCATGCCCCCTCGAGATGTTCTTCCGTATTCTTAATTATCAGCTGAACCTGACCACTTGAGCTGTAAAACTCCAGCGAATAAACATTTTTACCGCAACAAATACAGTTATTCGAAACTATCCATCCTTTGCCTAATGCATTTAGATCCAGTTTGATTAAACTGGTATCACTGCATGACCAGACAATGCTGTTTTTATGCCCAGCTTCAGAAAGGTTGACGTTTATTTCCAAGGAGGCCGTGTCACCAGCTACATAAATCCGAAGTGGTAATTGTTTTTTGATGACGCCAGTCAGCAGATTGTAAAGAGCGTCACTTTCTGCCACGAAGCCTTTGCTTGATTGAGTCAATCTTTTATGGCGTGCAAGCGTTTCTTTTTTCCATTTGTTAAGTTTTTTGGGCCAGGGGCTGGAGTAGTTGTAAGAATTTATTTTTTTGTTACAAAATTTTCTGAAGATTTGTCTAAGTTTATCCGTTTTCTCATCATCAAGATCAGTAATACAAAAATCTTTCACCCTCCTTTTATTGAAAACAGTCAGTCGCGCCTGACCTGATGCAGCTGATCCAAATACCTGATCCCAGTGATCGTAATCCAAAGTCAGTCGTATCAATTGCAAATGTGAAAGCTGACTGATTGGACCGGATCCATTAGTGAGGAGGTAACCATAAGAAGTCAATTGTGAGGCTTTATTTTGAACGAGAGCCTGTAATTTTCCAGCCATTTGACACTCAGTTATGAGTGATTCCCATGGTCCTGAAAGGCGATGACGATCTTCACCAGTTTTCCATACTGCTCCCTTTCGAAATGTCGAATGATAGGTCATGCTAGCATTTCCCTTTTTAAATGGTTAATCGGTATCGGTAATTTCCTCCACGACGACGATCGTTTTGCCATCACGACATCGTAACCAGGGATATTTCAATCGTGAATGTGTTTTCCTTCTTTTCGGAGAACGTCGGCGAACCTCCACGACCCAATCATCTGGCCAGGAGTAGGTTTGATTTCCATTCTTGATTTCACTCATCCAAGCATCGTGAACATAAAATCCACCATCTTCTTTCCCTCAATTGCTTTTCTCTATTGTAAGATTGCCAAGAATGAATCGCTAATTCGCCTAGTAACTCAATTGACAAGGCAAAAAACACAAAATCCATGCATGTTTTTAGCAGGTTTATAGAGTTTAAATAAAATACAGATTTTTCCGAATGAGATGTTTGGGTTATCTGGTGCCTTAATAATATCAATGCCTTCAATTATTCCCTCCATCTTCTCACTTTCCACTTGAGAACCTCGCGCTTCGGGCTAAATTGAATCGTCTCTATAGATTATAAATTATCAAACATGAATTTTCTTAACCAATTCAAGCTACTGCTCACATCAGCTTTTGTGTCCTCGCTACTCTCCTCCAACGAGATGAGCGCTCAGAGTAATGGCTCTCTCCGTATTGCTCCGCTTGGCGATACCATCGAGCTGGAGCTGAACACTGATTCGAGTGATGATTACATTCTGGAAACTCAGGCCCAACTGATGGAGGGCGAGAAGTGGGCTCCTTTGATGCAGTTTCGTGGCAATGCTGCCCAACCAAAACGTTTCGTCGATCCGATTTGTGGAGATAAGAGCGCCAAATTCTTCAGGTTACGCAAACTGTTAGAAGCTCCCCGTCCCGAGGTGAGTAACTTTCGTCTATTGGATTTCAACGGCAAGGCACACGAGCTCTATTACAACTGGCCAGCCAAGGGAATTGTTGTTTTTCTGGCTGGAAACCAAAAAGAGTTGATCGATACCTGGAGCGACTCCCTCATCGAGCTTCAATCCAACTCGGAATCCGGTCAGATCCTCACCTGGGCAGTGCTTCTTTCAAACCATGAGCAACGTGAACAATTGAAGAGTGCATGGGGCAATCTTCCTAAAAGCTTGCCCGTTCTGCAGGACACCACGCAAGCCGTTACCCGAACACTCTCCTCCGGTGAAGTGCCTGAGGCTCTGCTGATCAACACCGCCGATTGGTCTATTGCATATCGAGGTCCAGTGGAGCTTTCGGTGGACACCGGCGTTGGACTGGAGACGACATACCCCTTGAAGAATGCTGTGAACGAGTTGTTGAGCGACCAGATGCCCAGCGTGGCAAGTCTTGCACCATTCGGCGAAACGACCGGCACAAAAACAGTGATGGAAGCGACATACAGTAACCATATTGCGCCGTTACTCAAAACGCATTGTTTTCCATGCCACACGCCAGGGAACATAGCCCCGTGGGCGATGACTAGTTTCGATGTGATCGACGAGTTTTCAGGATTGATCAAATCGGCTGTCCTTGCTGGTGAAATGCCACCCTGGCATGCCGACCCAAAATACAGTGCATTCTCCAATTCGAAATCCATGACAGACGATGAAATATCCATGCTTGTCGATTGGATTGACCGCGGTTCTCCAAGGGGAGAGGGACCTGATCCCCTTGCAGAGGAACCCATGCCGGAATACTCGGAGTGGCCCCTGGGGAAGCCTGACGCCATTGTCTCCATTGAGCCGCAGAAAGTGCCTGCTCAGGGTTCAGTGGACTACCGATATCTTTTTGCCGACAACCCCTTTGGTAAGGATGTGTGGCTACGGGCTGTTTCCGTCAGCCCAGGAAATCGTTCAGTGGTGCATCACTGCCTTGTGTTCAAAGGCTCCTTTTTGGAATTGCTGAAGGACCGTGGTGGATTGAATGGCTTTTTTGCTGGTTATGTGCCAGGTATGGAGCAAGTTGCTTTCCCTGAGGGAACCGCCAAGCGACTCAATAAATCTGACCTTCTGGTATTTCAGATGCATTACACCATCAGTGGTAAGGCAGCGACCGACAGAACCAAGCTTGGATTTTACCTATCGGATTCACCACCTGAAAAAGAACTCATCACAAGCTCCGCGTATGAAACGAATTTCCGCATTCCTCCAAGAAGCCGTGATGTCTACGTGAGTGCATCCAAGACATTTGATCGTGCATCTACCATTTATGAGTTCAGTCCGCACATGCATTATCGTGGAGCAAGCTCCAAATACACGCTTCGATATCCTAATGGCGACTCTGAGATAGTACTCAACGTCCCTGCGTATTTCTTTGATTGGCAAGCTCTTTACAGATTTGACACGCCCAAGCAAGTTCCAGCAGGAACACGTTTGCTGTGCGAGGGCTGGTTCGACAACACCGCCCAGAACAAATACAATCCTGAACCCAACGATACCGTTCGTTTTGGGGAACAGTCATGGGAGGAAATGTTCATCGGGTATGTCAATTATGCTGAAGATTGAGTTTAGCAGATCGCTTTTCGGATCTACTACTGTTAAGTTGATTTGATGAGCGAAGATCGGCAGCAACATGAGCAAGACCACGATGTCGAGAATGATGCCGTTATCGGAAAAGCATTCAAGGGCTCATTGATTCTTCTCGCGGTCTTCATTGCGCTTGGAGGTGGTCTGTGGTGGTGGAAAAACCGTGCCCCGGTGAAGGTGGAAGAACAGATCACGGAAATATCAGTGCCGGATATACCCGTGCAGTCATCCATTTCCATGCCACAGGTATTTTTTCAGGACATCACCCGTGAGTCCGGCATTGAATTCAAACATATCAACGGTGCCTATGGTGACAAACTCCTGCCTGAAACGATGGGGGGTGGAGTTGCTTTTTTTGATTATAATCAGGATGGTGCTCCGGACCTTTTTTTTGTCAACGGAACACCATGGCCCGAACATCCGGTTAACGGGATCGAATCGACCACACATGCATTGTTTGAAAATGACGGGGAGGGGCATTTCAAGGATGTAACACAGGCAGCAGGCATCACCTATTCGGATTACGGCATGGGCGTCGCTGTCGGTGACTTCGACAACAACGGATGGCCCGATCTTTTCATCACTTCCGTTTACCAGAATCGATTGCTCAAGAATAATGGTGACGGCACATTCAAAGATGTGACAGAAGCATCAGGTGTGGGAGGTGAAGTCTCATCATGGAGCACTTGTGCCGCCTGGTTTGATCTGGAAAATGATGGGGATCTGGATTTGTTCGTGGGGAATTACGTTCAATGGTCTCCAGACATAGATTTCGAACAAGGTGCTACTCTGACTGGTATCGGTCGTGCCTATGGACAGCCAATGAATTTTCAGGGAACCTTCCCTGTTCTGTATCAAAATGACGGAAATGGCAATTTTACTGACATTTCAGACTCAAGCGGAGTTCAGGTGAGGAATCCGGCTACTGATGGTCCCGTTGCCAAATCTCTTGGCGTTGCCCCTGTTGATATCAATGCAGATGGCTGGATGGACCTTGTTGTTGCAAATGATACGGTTCAGAATTTCGTCTTTGAAAATCAGAAGGACGGTAATTTCAAAGAAATTGGCTCCATGACAGGGATTGCCTTCGATAGTTATGGCAAGGCTCGAGGCGCCATGGGGATTGATTCTGCCCGCTTTCGTGAGGACAACGCCGTGGGGATTGGCATTGCTAATTTTGCCAACGAAATGACAGCTCTCTATGTAGGGCGATCTTCTAATTTGATATTCACGGATGAGGCTGTTCCAGCGGGTATCGGGCCTGCCAGCCGATTGGCCCTCAAGTTTGGATTGTTCTTCTTTGACTATGACCTCGATGGTTGGCAGGACATGTTGACGACCAACGGGCATCTGGAGGAAGAAATTCATCAGATTCAGGAGAGTCAGGAATATCAGCAATCGGCTCATCTTTTCTGGAATTCAGGACCTGATCATGGATGTCGTTTTCTGAAGGTCACCAGTGAGCAATCTGGATCGGATCTATTCAAACCCATTGTAGGTCGAGGGTCTGCATTTGCTGATATTGATGGCGACGGAGATCTTGATGTGGTCATGTCGCAAGTCAATGCAGCACCGATTCTCCTGCGAAATGAAAACACGCTGGATCACCAATGGGTTCGTCTCCGCCTGATGGGAAAATCAAGCAATCGTTCCGCCATCGGTGCCTGGGTGCATGCGCGTGTGAGTGGTCAAGAAATCTGGCGTCAGGTCATGCCGACGCGTAGTTATTTGTCTCAATCTGAACTGACTGTGACCTTGGGTCTTGGTCAGGCTGATAGTCTGGAGTCTCTCGAAATCATCTGGCCTGGCGGAAACCATCAGGAGATTGAAAATCTGTCACTGAATCAAGTGCATTTCATCGAAGAAAAACCCTGATCGAAGTTACGATCTGGGACCGTGAGTCAGTGGAGTAGCCGGAGTCTCTGTTGGAACCCTTTGTTGAACCTCTGGAAGCCGACAGGTGTTCAAGTCCGGTAGCACGTATTTTGCAAAAAGGTCACACTCATCCAAGTGGGGGTATCCGGAAAGAACGAACGATCTGAAGCCCATGTCGATATAACGCTCCAATTTATCTCTTACCTGATCAGGGTTTCCCACAATGGCAGAGGCGCAGCCTGATCGGGCCCGCCCAACGCCTGTCCATAAGGAGGGTTCGATGTAACCCTGCTCATCCGCGTGACTGCGGAGTTCATCCTGAATAACCACACCTGCTGATTTTGAATCCTGTGCACGATGTTTGATGGCGTTTCCCTTGTCGGGATCGAGTCGGGATACAAGATGTTGTGCAGCCGATCTGGCCTCCTCTTCAGTTTCTCTTACGATGACGTGAATGCGGAGTCCGAAATCAATCGTTCGTCCATGTTTTTCTGCACGACCGGCAACGTGCTGCATGGATTGAATCAACCCTTGCTCTTTGTCCGGCCACAGTAAATAAACATCACAGAATTGCGCGCACAGCTCGCGCGCTGCTTCCGAATACCCTCCAAAATAGAGCAGGGGGCCTCCTTGTTGCTGGTAAGGCTTGACTGGATCACTGGGCAATTCAATTTGGTAAAAGTCGCCCCTGAAATCAATGTGATCCTGAGTCCAGGCCTGTTTCAGTATCTGGATAACCTCTGATGATCTGCGATAGCGACTAGTTGAGTCCAGTCTGGTTCCAGGCAGGTCTGAAGAGATAATATTGAGTGTCAGGCGACCTCGTAACATATGATCCAGTGTGCTGATAGTTCTTGCGAGCATCGGGGGGTGAACTTCACCGCACCGAATGGCCGCGAGCAGTTGAATCTGTCGGGTTTGTTCAGCCATCGCAGCGGCAAATGCAAGCGTGTCCTGACCCACCTGGTATGAAGAAGGCAGCAGTATGTTTTGGAAACCCTTGTGATCAGCTTTTTGAACGATCGATTTGCAATGTTCAAAACTGCTCCTCAAATGTCCCTCGGGAACGCCAAGGAATTGGTAATCATCGGAGCATAAAGCGCTGAACCATGCGATTTCTGCAGCTTTCTTTTTTGTTCGGATGTTCATTGCTTTTCAGGTGAGATTTGATTGGCTGTTTGCCATTGTTTCAATGATCTTTTGACAGCAGGCGCTGTCCTCTGCGCGGCGGCTTGCTGGAGGTGCTGACTCAAACCTGATGGCAACTTATCCTGTAATGCCCGTTCCAGCCAGTGAAGGAGGACAGCATCAACACGTCGGTCGAGTAAACTTCCCAATTCCTTCAACGCTTCCTGTCTTTCCTTCATCTCGCCGAATTCCAGTCGCTCTGTGCAATGAGCTACGGCATCTGTTGGATCCATCCTTGCCTGGATCAAGACGGCTTCCTTTCTCAAAAAGGCACTGTTTGAAATCAATGCTTCATTCAGGTAGGGGGCGATATGCTCCGGTTTCCAATGGAACAGCAGCTTCAGAGCTGACGCCCGCGTCTCAGGCTTTGCATTGAATGTTCTGAAAAGAGATGCAACAGCGGGTTTGAACTCGTTCCATCCAAATGCCTCAAGGTATCCAAGCATGATCGCCTGCTGCCCTGTATCCGGGCTTGTTAACCACTCTTCTGCAGCTTGTTTCAGAACTGTTTTGCTTGCGCTTCGATTCTGCGTCTCATCCGGACTGTCTTCTGTTGTCTTGTTACTCATCCAGGACCTGACCCATTGCAGACACATCCTACGGATGGATCCAGGTAGGGCCTGATCGCCTGCCGCAGACACAATGGTTCTCAAATGTTCTGCTTTTCCTAGAATAAAATTGGCGTGATAAACATAGTAAAGCATCTCGATCGCATAGGCAGATAATGATTCAGTATCCTCGGTTTCACTCTCAAATTTCTTGATCCACACCTTTCGGTTTTCATGAAGTCGGGCCAACTGGGGTAAAGCATTTTGAATGGGGGTATTGTGAATAGACTGCGCTGCTTCAATCATGATATTGGACGAATCGTCGTTAATGAATCTTGCTGTTTGATTGGATTTTTGTCTGTGTAAAGCCAAGTTGCCCGACCGTCGAACTTTGGGGTCATGATGGACTGCCAATGTTGAGAGTGCATCCTCCGAACATGCGTCTGCCATGGCCACAAAGGCAGCCTGCTGAAGTAATGGATGGTGATTGTCTGGGGCCACAATAAATTCGATTATCGTCTCCAATACTCCATTCAGTTTCAGTTTGCCTGCAGCGGTCACGGCCATTTGCCGCACCCGCTCGGATGGGTCTTTCATGCGTTCGACGAGCATGCGGTGTATGGAGGCGTCACCGATGCGTCCGGCCAAGACGGCGGCCTGCGCTCGGATCTCGGAGGAGGGATCTTTCATCAAATCATTCAACCATGCTTGAATATCATTTCTTCCGGCAATTTCCCTGTCACATTCCGATAGCTGACCAACCGCCCAAATGGCGTGAAGTCTTGACATTGCATTGTATGGATCTTTTGCCGCCTGAGTCAGGGCTTTCAAGGTGGTGGAGCCGCGTTTCACAAGAGCTGTTTGAGCCTTGGTGCGGACTCTTTGATCAGGGTGCTGGAATAAGTGAATCAAGCGCGCGGTTGTTTTCTTGCTCAAATCAGCGCGGAGTATAGACGCAGTATGAATAGATGATGGGAGATGTCTTACCGAGGGAAGGATGATTTTATAAATCCCAGGGTTCTGGTTTGAGTCCTGAGCATTGATCAACTGTGTCATGTATAGCTTGCCATCAGGACTCAAGGTCATTTCGTTGGGCGATAGGTTCAGATTCCATTGATTCAGGTTTGTCAGCTGGAAGGATCCGTTCTTCAGGGTCAGTGAAAACGCATAGATTTCCTTTGATGATCTCCTTGATCCACATGCAATGAAGCGTTGGGTCGAGCTTTGCTTTGATCTGCTTGGGGGCAGGTTCTGAATGTGTTGGAACGGCCGTTGCATATCCATGCCTTGAGGGAGTGCCTCTGAACGATAGGTCAGGAGAGGTGATACATTGGGCTCTTGATGATTCGGCTCACGATAACCGTAATCAGCTCCTTGGGTGACATAGACAAATCTGGGTTTTCTGGTGATCTCTTTGCCTTCATCGCTTGTGAATAAATTTCCATACGCATCGAAGATCAAATCTTCTGGATGATTCAAGCCGGTTGCTATTTTTTGAATGCTTGATCCGTCAGGGCGACATTTAAAAATGGCTGAAGTCGGGTAGCCTGAGTCTGATGGCGATAATTTTAAATGACCCAGATCATGATCGAGACTTGTAAAAAAGATCCAGCCGAAAGGTCCTTTTGTGATGGCGGTCACATTTAGCGGTGAATGTCCGTTTACATATTCCGCTTCTGATATCAAATCACGCTTGAGGTCGGCCTTGCCATCTTGATCAATATCATAAATTAAACTGAGACCTGATGCCGTTCCAAGATAAACCAAACCTTCATCGACAAAAATGACAGGTTTCAAAAGGTCTGAGTGCTTTTCTGTCCATTCAATGAAAATACGTGAGGTTTCATAACCTTCCTTTCCATCCAGATCCTCGTAGATAACGATTTGAAAACGTTTTTGGGGTGAAGCTTGACCCGATGTTATCGTGCTCCGGACCCGATTGATCGCAGGTTTCAATTGATCAACAACCCATAGCTTCTGCTGATGATCCACTTTAAAAGTCAGAGGATGAGAAGGAGGATTGGAGGCGAAATGAATTCGTTCTGCATGGATGTCCTGAAGTTCATAGGTATGACTCGACGGTGCAAGGGGCCCTTGTGGGGGCGGATTTGTATCGGCTGAAAGGTGCAATGAGAGAGAGGGTAAAAAAGTCAACAGGATCAGTGTGAGACCATCTGCCAAGTAAATCACCCAAAGGAATGAGTGCCTCTTCGGGGGAATGTTCTTTCTAATGCTTTTCTTGTCAGCTACGCCCGCATCCATGCACGGAGTATTCCCAATGTAACGCCAGATGTAAACGAACAAGCTTCTCGTAAAAGGGCTGAGGAAAACTGGTTAACTGAGCGATTCCGCAGGGTAAGATTAAGAGAGGCTTTCTTTACTTCGATTATTCGGACTTGCTTCCAGAATGGCGATCTTTTTAGGAACTTGACAGTCAGCTCAGTCAAAGGCATTTGTCACTAATGCAAATTTCGCATCTTACCCAATCTGTCTCCAACCAGCGCCGAGGTTTTACCTTGATCGAGCTACTGGTGGTCATCGCAATTATTGCCATCCTGGCAGGTATGTTGTTGCCGGCTCTCTCCAAAGCCAAATTGAAGGCTACCGGGGCCGCTTGCCTGAACAACCAGAAGCAACTGATCCTGGGCTTCGTCATGTATGCAGACGACAACGAAGACAAGATGCTGTATACCGTCCCCGGACCTGGGCAAATTGATAACCAAGCCGGTGGATTCTGGCCTGGTCCCTACAATGATCAGGGAGTCTTTCAAGCATCTCGGCAAGGCATGTCCAAGACAGAAGCCCAGCGCCATGTTGAAAACGGATTGCAGAAAGGTGCTCTTTACAGCTACGTCAATGCCACAGGTTCTTACCATTGCCCCGGAGATCTGCGCACCAAACGGGCTACCCCGGGCAAAGGCTGGGCTTATGACAGCTATTCCAAAGCCAATGGCATGAATGGTCTGGCCTGGCAAGGCTCGGGGACACCGGGAAGCAACAAAGGACCGCAGCCTGCCTATGAAAAAATTGTTGGAATCAACGGTCCATCCGAAGGGATCGTATTTTTGGAAGAAGCCGATCCTCGAGGTCGTAATCTAGGCACTTGGGTCATCAGTGTGAACCCCAATCCGGGCTGGATCGATCCTTTCGCTATTTTCCACGGCGCAAACAGTACTCTTTCATTCGCTGACGGGCATGCCGAGGCACATCGCTGGGTGACTGACAGCGTGATTGAAGCCGCCACCAAAGCCTCCAACGGCAACAATAATGGTGTCTTTGGTTTTGCAGGCGGCAATGCTCAAAACAGGGATTTCGTCTGGGTTTACAATCGTTACAAACACCAACGCTGGGCACCTATTGGTCAATAATTCAACATCGGTATCCTAGGCTGACCTACAGCTTTCATCTTTTCAAATCAGCAAGCCTCCTCTTGGATAGAAGGGGCCTTTTTGTTTCATGCCGCTGGCCGCCTGAAAACAGGTCCAAAAGAAGTGAGAATTCTTAAGTAAATCAAACGACTCATCAATGAATCAAAAAAGTTGATCGCTGGCAGGAGGACCATCACGCGACCTCGAAGAATTCACTTTCCTCTTCTGAACATGAAGTTGTTTGCCTCAGCAATTCATCGATCTTGTTTACATGAATGTCGGCAATCGAATCGACCACCGTGTCTGGTCGATAGGAATAAGAGGCCAGGTCCTTACTATGGGTCGTGCCGCTTAATACCAATATGGTGTAGTAGCCAAGTTGGTGTCCACCCAGGATATCGGTGGACATGGTATCTCCAATCATCACAGTACGTTTAGCATCCAGTGAGAGCTCTTTTCTGGCTCCGCGCATCATCACCGGGCTGGGTTTGCCGACACTAAAGGCTTTCTTGCCAGATGCCTGTTCCAGCATGGAAACCAATGCGCCGCAGCCAGGTCGCATGCCGTGACCTGTTGGACAATTCGGATCCAGGTTCGTCGCAATTAACTTGGCACCACCGATCAGCAAATTAAGCGCTGCTTCCATCATCTCCGCATTGAAGGTGCGGCATTCGCCAATCACTACAAAATCAGGATCACGATCCACCACGGAAAAGCCTTGTTCGTGCAAGGCTGTGAGTAGCCCCCCTTCACCTATCACATAAGCCGTCCCCCCTGGCTTTTGGCGTGCCAGGTAAGTCGCAGTGGCATCGGCACAAGTATAGATGTGCTTTTCCTGAACAGGAATGCCTAGGCGATTGAGACGCGTCATGATATCTCTGCGCGTTCGTTGGCTGTTGTTGGTGAGAAACGTGAAAGGCCTGTCCTGTTCAAGGAGTTCACCAATAAAATCTGCGGCTCCTGAGATCAGCTGTCCTCCGGAGTATATCACCCCATCCATATCTATCAAAAATCCAAATTGATGTTTCATCAAATAACGTCAGCAGAAAGTGGACCATCCCAAAAAGAGGACTCAAAGGATCATCTTGGAAAGGATTGCATGTGTTGTTAGATAAACATTGTGAATAGTTTGCAGATTCATTAAAGGTTGAATGTAAGAGGAACCTCTTTTTAAGCTGTGGAGGGCGTCTGGTCAAAAAAGCACAATGTGAACCGAATAAAACGGTCCTGAAGTGAGAAGGGTTGATACCCATTTGTGGTTTACACAGCGTATGGCTGAAATCGTGACGATTCTTTATTTCCACCTCCAAAGCCAGATTCACGTTGACGAACCATTTCTTGTCCGGGGAATCTGGGAACGCAGTATACATAAATATCGAAGGTGGTGTTGCTCCGTTGGATTTTTACCTATGGCTCTGTGCTGTGTCCGATCGTTTCAAGTTGGTATACTCCAAAAACGAACGCCCCTGGTTGATGGATCTCAAGGCCGACCCTGAGGAAGCATTCAATCATTTTCAAGATCCTGAGCACGCCTCGGTCATTCGGAAACTGACAAGGGACTTGTTGGATTACTGTGAGATTGAGAAAGATCCCTACGGTCAAATCCCAGAAATTCAGCAAGCGATGCAAGCAGCCTTGCGCTGAAATGACTCCTGGCTTCTGAGATTTAATTCAAACCTATGAAAAACAATTGAGCATCCATGCCCATTGTTATCCCAAGTGCCTTTTTGAATTGTCATGGGATACGGTGATTCAGGAAATAGTGTTCTGAACTTACTTCATGGAATCATTAGTGAGTTTTTTTCCATTGGTTGAAATGACATGAATGCCATGCGCATGTGCTTTTGGATGGAAAAACTCCCATACAACCTTCTTGTCCGGTGTGACTTCAAACAATCTTGCTTTTGAGGGATCCCGTTGGGCATAGCTGGCAATCACTGTGTTCCCGTTGGGTAATCGCTGTCCTCCGCATGGATCGCTGAATCTTCCGTCCACATCCGAGTTATCCACGCGCCAGACAACGTTTCCATTCCCATCGAATTCCACAGTTTTATTGCCATGCGTCAAATTGGCGAGTGTATTGCCGTTGGTCAGTCTGATTGCGGTGAACGGCCAGTTCTCAGCGTCTCGGCCGCCCAGTTCAGGTAAGTCCGTTCTGATGGCACGGACTACGGTTCCATCCGCCTGATATTCCTTGATGACAAACCCCAGAAGATGGGGAGCGATGTAATTTCCATTGGCTAATTTACGAGCCATACGGGTTTGCATGTGGGCGTTGTCGGTGTCTGGTTGCAATGGAATCTCAGCTTCGACACTGCCCTTCGGGCTGATTTCGAGCAATCGAGGTTTGATCCCTCGCTCGACGACCATCGTATTGCCTGACGGAAGGCGCAAGGCAGTTCCTAGTTCCCGGTTGTCTGGATGCAAGCTGTAAGACCATACCAATTTGTTTGATCGTGTATACTCCTGCGCTTCTTTTCCTGTTGAAATTAAAATGTTTCCGTCAGGTAAAACATACCCATCTCTGGAGCCGCCCTTTAACTGCCAGACGATTTGACTGTTTTCATCAAAAATTGCGGTCATATTGCCGCACGCTAAAAAACTGTGTCGGATTCCCCGCTGACTGATTTGCTCTGGTTCAGCGCTTAACATCGAAAAAGAGGCAATCACGAGCAAAGGCAGAAGGATTACTCTCATCCTGAGTTGGAGTCGAGATTCTGAAGTCATCAAATTGGAACACATCCAATCAGAATGCCTGTCAGAGAGTGGATTTCCAAGTGACAAGTTTCTGGAGTTTTTTTGGTGGAAATAATTCAAGGCAGTGCAGACTTCTATATCCTCAGGCGAAACGAGCTTCCATGATGCTTCCGGACACTTTACTGAGGTGAAGCAGCGTCAGAACATACGTTTTTTCGGAGTGGTGATCACTATTTCCTCCTCAAAACATTCCTTTCTCGGATGCGTTGTGAATGTCCCTGTGATCAAACGAATAACATCGCAACTCCGAAATCAAATTTTCACTCTGTCTTTTCCAGAAAGCTGCGGCCTTCTCTGGTGCCCTTGGCCAAGCTCGGGTCAGTCGCGAATATCTTGACCTCATTCGCTTGCATTCGAGTGATGAAACTTCCCTTGTCGGGGATCTGCATTTCCTGCCCGTAGAGTAAATGCAGCCTTTGCCCATTCAATGCTTCGAGTCCTTGGATTTCCACACCCAGATGTCTATGCGCATCTTTGTTTACCAGAATGAGTAGTGAGTCTGTTTCGTGGATGCCTAACATTGCTTTGACCCCCATGCTTTCCGGTTCAAATAGATCCGGGATGATGCGGGCTGGAACTGGAGATAGGTTTGTTTTTTTTACATAATGTTCAAGCGCTGCCAATTCTGAGGTAATTGCATAAAGTGATTGCCGAAACATGGGATTATCTATGGTTTCAGTTCCCCAATAAAGTAAGCCTTGCGCACCATGGACGATGGCATCGTAGGCCATGAAGCGTGATTGCGAGAAGCTCGGGTATTGTGGCTGCCTGTCATCTCTCAAGGCATGCCACGAGAACCCCTGCAATACCATCCAGACCGGCCGTCCTTTTCCTATTGCATCCCATCTCTGTGTTAGTCTACCAATACTTGTCAGATCCGTTCCAGTGGACCTAACGGCATAGTAATCGCAGCCAACAATATCAATGGAGTCGACATATCTCCTGGCATAAAAAGCATCGCTGTCGGCGGCTTCGTTGATCCAGAAAGGGCGTTGATGCGGGTCATTGCGTTTTAACCAGTTGATACTTTCTTGCATGCGGGCCAGTAGGTCTGGTCCTACTGATTCTGCATATTGGACGGCAATCGTTTTCTGATTGTTCCAGTCCTCTCGTGTGAATCCAGCACGCTCTTTCAAAAAACTATATGCTGTGAAGGTCCAGATGATTTCATCGGGTCCTTCCCAGACCGCCAATGCGGGATGGTTCCAGTGGTCGGATGCTCGCTGCATGAGATTATTTGTCAAACCATCATGGACGCTTAGAGCCATCCAGCCCTTCATGCCAAGAGCTTCGACACGATCCAGATCATTCTCGTTGTTACATCGAACGAGATTGATACCAGCCTTCGCCATGTCGATTAGAGTCGAGTCATCTTTTGGGAATTCATAAAAGCCAATGGGGAAGGATGATTCGAACCATGAGGGCTCCGTGGCCGTAATGGAAACCGGAAGAATTCCCATATCAAAGTCAGCCGGAATTTCAATGGACTCTGTTTCGGAAACAGCGATTGTAAGTCTTACGGGCGACTGATTGAAATCGGTACGTTTGATCAGCGCTTTATTCCCGAGCCTGAGGCCGGAGATAACCGGGCCGGGAGCTCCGGGAACATATTGGTCTATGGGGATCCCTTTTTGAATATACTCGGTGTAGGGTATGGACTCTGCATAGACTTCGTGAACCAAGGTGACCTCTTTCTCCAGTTCTTCATGCAGGCACCAGAGAAAAAAAGAATCATGACCGCGCAATAATGTGTGCCAAAGAAGATCCTGATAGGCCTTTTCCGAGAATTGCTCAGGAGGTTCGGATAGATCGGCAGGAGGAGCGGTGGTGTGCCAGTGGACGAATGGCACTGAAGGAATCGTTGCTGGAGTATGTGCTCCGGCGTTCGAAGCGACTTTGAGCATGTTGTAGAACCAACGGTAATCTGAAATATCAAACGGATACGATTTGAAGATAGAATACCATGTGTAGACTACAGGCATTGACATTGTATAACCTGATCTTTCAAATTCAGGAGCCCACTCACGGTAGGAAGCCTGATGTTCTCTCTGTGTGGGGGCTGCATCTGGGAGTTTTTCAAAATAGTCGTACCAGTAACGTGATCCACCATGTGGATTGACCCCGTAATTTCCGACCAGAGCATCAGGGAAGCGTTTGAGCACAGGAGCGCTGAACATGCGTTTTTGAAATTGGCTTCTCAGTCTTCGCAATATGGTTTGGAAAACCCTGAAATCCGAATTGGGAGGTAGATTCTCCTGACAGCGGGTGCATCGTTGGGAATGTTCCCATGCATTATTCCATTCCATTGGCCCATCGATTTCCCAATCTGCGAATATGAAATCGATTTCCAGACTGGCACTATGGTAGGCATCAACAAAGCGAGTGATTCTATCAGCGATGACAGGAATACGATGTTCCAGAGCAAAGGGGCATCCGGTTTTGGATCCAAACGATGTGTCCCAAAAAGCTTCTCCATTTTTGTTAACATGAGCAGTAGCCTCGGTGTCGTCGTAGAGGCGATGAAGGCAAGCGTTGGCGTTGATGCTGATCTCCAACCCGAGCGCTTTCTGCAAGCGGGCGATGCGCAACCCTTCCTCAAGAGATGATTCGAATGAGGCGTGATTCCAATTTACGCAGTATCCTATGCCTCGTTGATTAAGATCCTGCAGCGTTATTCTGCTTTGAGCGTTCGATATGCCATGCAAAGCATGATGGGTCGGCCATACATACAAAGGGAGACGATCCAGCCTCGGACGATCAAGTGGTTTGGTATGGTCGAGAACTTTCTGGATGCTTGTTGGAATCTCTTCATTTGATTGGAGTTGAAAAGTGCATAAAATAACTCCAGTGATCACAAGGGTCCATCTGCTTATCGTATTCTTCATAGATTGCCTTTCATGGTAAGGATAATCAGTTGTCATATATGCCTGGCTCACCCAGCCCCTGTAACGCTGCCTACCCGGGTGTTTTTCTGGAATGGAAAGAGAACTTGCCTTTATCAGCATCCATCGAGTTTGCAAAATTCAGTTTTTAAATTTCTCTTAACAAACACACATGTGGCATCGATCTTCGTCTGGTATTGAACAAATGCATAGGATCTGTCCTGGAATGTCAAGTATTCGAAACAGCGATTGGGAGTTTGAAGAGCTCGATTTGAATATTGACCTACTTTTTTGTTGATTGCTTTTTAAATCTATCTGTCAAGATAACTTCCACCGCACCATGGATATGGCGATACATTTTCATGAGTCCCGCTCTTTCTTCCATCAAAATCGAGTTTCTTTTTCTGTTTTTGGTTTGACGGTGAGCAAAGGTCTGAACTGTAATGAGACAATCCCAGACCCAGAAAAAGCCTTTTGCTTTATATAATATGAAATCACTAAAAATATGTACACTCGGTGCGGTGCTCACCTTCATGGTGAGCGCATCGTGTCAGGCGGCAGTTCAAAAAGCAGCCTTTCTTCAGGGAAGTAAAATAGAGGGCGGGTTGGATTACCTCGTCTCGGCAAGCCCTGTCAGCATTGCGTGGAATGAGCGTTCTTCCATTGATCCTTCGGTCTTTGATCACAGCGTGGATTCCCAGCATCAATTAACAGTCCTTGAGGATGGTGACTACATTGTGGCTGCCACGATGCCGGTCATCAGTGTCAACACGGCTGATAACCGTCCTTCTCAGGGCATGGAAGTCTACGTGAACGGCGAGCCGGTTGCTGGCTCGATGGGGCAGTCAGGTTATATTCGCAATCAACCGCGCAATGCCCTGATGCAGCAGGAAACTTCCAATCATGCACACCTCCTTCTTCATGGTTTATCCGCCGGGGATGTGATCGAAGTCAAGGCGTGGAAAACGGCGCAACCTGCACTGAGTACTCAAATCCAAACCGCCAGCTTGTTTGTTGAAAAAGCGGAGGCCTCAAGAACCGTTTTTTCAGGCCTCTCAGATGATTCTCTTGCGGGAGTGAACTTGAATCCTGACTTTGAAGGTGCCGGCGATGATCCTGCTGAATTGCCGTGGGTTTCAAATCGAAGTGACAATGGGTTTACCCATTCGGATGGTAATTCCGGTATTCAACTAAGCAGCGGAACCTATCTTATTTATGTGAACGTTCCGCTGCAGCGTGTTACCTCTGCACGTTTGTCTCCTTCGCTGGAGATCCTGCTTGATGGTCAGATTGTTCCTGGAGGTCAGTCAAGGCAAGGTTACAACCGTAATGCCAGTGGTCACATCGAATCGTCTGTACATTTCGCCGGTATCGTTCAGGTTGACGGCAGTCAGACACTGACCACTCAGACCCTGCGTTATTTAAATTCTGGAAACACGGGTCAAGCCGTACTTCCAGCAGGCAAAAAAGCTTCTATTCTCATTGAAAAAATTACTGATGATGGTGTCTTCATGGCCAGTGCAGTCGAAACGACCAATGATGCCAATCCTGAAAACTGGAACACGGCTACCAAATCGCAGGCTATCTGGGAAAATCCAAGTTTAAGCGACAGTGCAGCCTACAATCACAGCGGCGAAACGATCACCGTTCGCGCTGCGGGTGATTATCTGCTTGTTTACAATGACCTCATGGAAGCGCTTGAGTCTTCGCAGCGTCCCAACCCGCGAATCACTGTCGAAATCAATGGTAATGTTTATCCAGGTGCAGAAACGAAAACACACTATATCCGCAGCGCAGATGGACACAGCACATCCTCAGGCACCTTGTCCATCCTTCTTGAAGGTCTTTCTGCGAATGACAAGATTACCGTCAGTACTCAGCAGGAAGCTATTGGCGGCTCGGTGGGGCTGGAAGCTTTTTCAGATCAGGTTGCCGTTCTGGGGTTGATCAAGAAGCCAAGTTTGGATTCCTCCACTATTCAATCAGCTCCACGGATTGTTTCCTTCGCAGGAAATCGGGATGGCTTTAACATCACTATTCAGGAGTTCAGTGAATCTGTTGATGCAGGCAGTGTGACAGCGACTTTGAACGGCGAGTCTGTCGATGTGAGCGTTGCCTCCCCAGGAGGCATTGCAAATGTTTCATATGCATTCCCGAGTGTTCCTGATTCACTAAGCTCTCATGACATTCATATTGAATTCACTGATACGGGTGGTAATGAGCATACTGCTGACCTGACTTTTCTGGTCTCCGAAATCTACGGTAAGGTGCCTCCACTTTTCAGAAATGGATCCGTGGATGCTAATTCAAATGGTTTCTTGGCTCATGTTTCCCAGATCAGTCAGGATCAATCAGGTTCAACAAGCCTGCATGGGACGCAGATCGTCAACGCAAATTTTCAGCTAAGCGGTGATTACACCGATGCGGATGGCAACGGCTATATCAATGAGGCCGGCCCATCAAACGCCAGTGACTGGCAATTCAGTCCCGTGGATGTCGGCTTGATCAATTTTGACCAACTTGCAGATGCGCAGGGGAATTTCACAGAAGCAACGGGCTTTCCGGATGCGCTCATCCCCAACATACCTGGATTCAATGAGTCCACTGACGGTATTGCCGCGGAGTTTCTGACCTATCTTGAACTGAATCAAGGCTGGCATACTCTCGGAGTGAACAGTGACGATGGTTTTGATGTGACTGTTGGACCCGCTCCTCAGGACATGCTTTCTCAAAGCTTGGGTAGTTTCAATGGAGGTCGCGGCGCTTCTGATTCATTGTTCGATATTTATGTCGAGGAATCTGGGTTTTACCCAACACGCTTGCTTTGGTTCGAAGGTACGGGTGGTGCCAACGTGGAATTCTTCAGTGTGGTCGATGGCGAAAAAATCCTGATCAATGATCGTGACAATCCCAATGCCATCAACGCATATAAAACGGCTCAATCCAGACCCTATGTCTCTGCATTGTCCCCTGTGAGTGGAACTCTTGCTCATGAAGTGTCCTTTGAAATCACGAACGGTGACATTCTGATAGATCCTGATTCAATTGAACTTACTCTTGACGGAGCGCGGGTCGCATCTCCTTCCGTTGAAATCGATGGTGACGTTGTCATTGTTTCCTTTGACAATTCAGAGACATTTGAAGGTGGAAATCATTTGGCAACATTGACTTACATTGAAACAAGTGATCCCGAGATGAAACGGACCCTTGAGCATCGCTTCGATGTGCCCACGGGTATGGTGGCCGTACTGGAGGATGAACCTTTTGCATACTGGCAGTTTAGTGAAAGCTCTGGAGCTGTCGCAGTCAGCGAATTGGGAGGTGGTATTACCGGAACTTACTACAACGCCCCCTCGCTTGCTGAGGAACGTTTAGTCGTTGGAGCGGCCTCTGGCTCCGTTTTATTCGATGCTTCAAAAATGACTTATCTGGACATTCCTGATCATGAAAACATCAATGTGGCTTCGGGCAATCCTGGCTGGAAAGAGAAGACCATCGAGATCTGGTTCAAAGCAAGGAATCTGCCTAATTCAGATCCGTTGGGTGTGGGTTTTGCTGCTGATGTTCCTGATTCTCAAATCATTTACGAACAAGGTGGGGCCACCCGTGGCTTGAATGTATATCTGCGAGGTACGCAGGCCGGTGACAATCCACAAGAGGCGGAACTCTGGTTCTCAGCGATCAACCGTGCTGAGCAGGCATGGGGAGGGGTTCTCCCAACCGAGCAAACTGGAATTCCCACTAACGGAGATCCGGTTGCGATCGGGACCACGATCCAGGCGAATACGGTTTATCATGCAGTGATGGTTCTCAATGGTGATGACTCTGATCCAGATAGCTTTGAAGGAACTTTGACCGGTTATCTGAACGGTGAACAATTTGGTCAAGCCAGTGGTATCCACTTGCTTTACAATCATTCGGATGATGTCGCCTTTGGTGCCCGAAACGAGGAAGCCGTTCTGGCTGATTTTATTGCCAGTGGAACTTTCTCTCCTGATTTCTGGGCCACAGGTGATTTGATGGCGTATGATGGCTGGTTGGATGAAGCAGCGCTCTACAATAAAGTTCTTTCCGCAGAACGGATCAAAGCTCACTACGAAGCAGGCAACACGGAAGTACCTTTCACTCCAGGGAATGGTGGCGACGCTGGACAGGTCAATTCCATCGTGATTGCTGATGGCAACGTGGTAATTGAATTTGAGGGGATTTTGAAGAGTTCGCCAACGATCACTGGGCCTTTTGCTCCAGTCGCTGGTGCAAGTTCACCTTATTCCGTTGCTCCTGATCAGTCAGCTCAGTTCTACATCGCCGAATAAACAGTTAAAGCATCAGTTCTAAAAGTAAAAGGTCGGTTCCTTCGGGAGCCGGCCTTCCTTTTTGCCCGTCCTGTGGTTGTTGCTTATTTCATGGCTCAATGCTGTTACTCATGTTCTTTGGACGAAGAGGGCGTGAGAAAAATGAATTGCAGGAAGTTTTTCAAATGGCGATTTCAAACAACTTGCAAAACTCAGGAAGCCTTGGACCGATAAGGCTTGAGCCAGCTACTTGCCTCTGGCAGAAAGGGAGGTGTTTCGAGAGCATGTTCCAAAGCAAATGAGTGCATGTGTTGCCTTCTCCGACTTTTGTTCTCAGGTTCGCTTCTTTGAAGGTGAAGAGGATGCTAAGGCAGAAAAAAGTTTAATGATCATGCTTTTCATTGATTGCGTTTGCTCATTCTCGATTGCTCCAAACACCCATGACTGATGACAGAATCTAATACAGCTTCTCTAAATGAGATGGAAACATTCCATCAGGATCTCTCGATGCTGTCTCATCGATTGGGTGAAGTCGTTCCAGGAAGGGTGATGGCTCCCTCCATGCGATTTGAAAAGGTCAACGACACGGATTCCTTCCTCCGGTTTTCAGAGCAGTATATGCGGTATGTGTTAATTCCCATCGAGCTCCCTGCGATCGTGACGGCCTCAGAGTTTGCCTCTCGAAATGCACTCCACGAGTTATATTTGCTGGATAAGCAACTCGGCTCTGAACCTCACATCAAAATGTTCGAGCAAGCGAGTCTTGCGCTCGGACGTAATCAATTGAGAAAGCTCAGAGGCATGCGGGATGTGCGCCTTTTATCGCGATACCGATCCTCTGTCTTGGAAGGAAACGCCCATGGCTGGCACATGTTGGTTTACGGTATTGTGCTGCACCTTTTCTCCATCCCCATCAGGCAAGGTTTAGCTAAATATCAAACTCAGGTTTTGTTGGGATTTGCACAATCTGCCTGTCAATCTCTTCAATGGTCCCAGTCAGAATGGAGTAAGGTGGAATGCGTGATACAGAAGATGCCGCTGCCTTCATTGGAATCTCTGAGTTCCAGGAGTCAGCCTGAATCACCTCAACTCACCATTGTCTGATGCAATTCCTTGAGATATCAGATTGGTGCGTGATCGTTGTTTATCTGGTTGCCATCGTCACACTGGGTATTTCTATGGGTAAGGGGCAAAAGGGTGCCCGTGATTATTTTCTTGGAGGTCGCAATATTCCATGGTGGGGAGTTGGTCTTTCTATCTTGGCCACCGAAACCAGTGCGCTGACTTTTATCGGTGTTCCAGCGCTTGCTTATGGTGGAACAAATCTAACCTTTATTCAGATTGTGATCGGATATGTGCTGGCGCGCGTGGTTCTCACTATCTGGATCGCACCTTCTTATTTTCGTGGTGAGATTTATTCGCCTTATGCTTTGATTGATCAAACATTCGGAACGGGGGGGCGCCTTACTGCTGGGGCATTCTTCCTGATCGCCGGTACTTTGGCGGCAGGAGTGCGTGTTTATGTAACTTGTATTCCGATCCAGTTGATGCTCGGTTTGAGTGAAAGCGGAATTATCTGGGCCATCCTTTTGTTTGTTGGTTTGTCTCTGATCTACACCTGCGTTGGTGGACTCAAAGCAGTGGTGTGGACAGATGCGATTCAATTTGGTCTATTTTTAATAGGGGGAATTTTTGTAGTGTCATACCTGCCGGGCTTGTACGGAAGTGGTGGTGAACTCCTTCAAGACTCCATGGATGCAGGCAAGTGGGAGTGGTTTCATGGAGGGTTTTCACTCAGTATGCCTTTCAATATCTGGATGGGCGTTTTTGGGGCGACTTTCTTGACTATGTCGACGCATGGTGCAGACCAGTTGATTGTTCAGAGAGTGTTGGCTTGCCGTGATTTGAAGGAAGGACGGAAGGCATTGATATTGAGTGCGGTCTTAATTCTTCCGCTCATGTTGTTATTCCTTATTATTGGAATTCTACTTTGGACTTTTTATCAAAAATTTCCAGAGATGAAGATAGCCGTTCCCGAGATCCGTCCGGGTGTCAAAAAGGCAGATTATATTTTCCCTATTTTCATCCTTTCCGAACTGCCGTCAGGCATAAAGGGGTTCCTGGTCGTCGGGATTATCTCAGCAGCCATGTCGTCGGTAAGTTCAGCGCTCTCCGCGTTGGCTTCTGTGTCTACCATGGACTTTTATCAACGATGGTTTAACCCCAAACAAGATGACGCCTCTCAGTTGAAATTCAGTCGTGTCTCTACTCTTGCCTGGGCTGTTTTATTGATTGGAGTTGCCTGGTGGACGAAAAGCCAACCCACGGTGCTCAACGTGGCGTTCAGTTTGAGTGGGTTGACCGCCGGTGGCTTATTGGGAGGTCTGGTGTTATCTCTTCTGTTTCGTGGAAAGCAACGGCCTGCTTGGCCTCTAATGATTGGAATGATCCTCAGCCTTATTGTTGTTTTTTGTGTCAAGACCTACGCCGGAGACTTGATAGCCTGGCCATGGTTTACTCTGATTGGCCTGGTCACCACGATGTTGGTTTGCATGGGTGGCATGCTTGTCAGTGGGCAGCGTTTTCGGTCAGCTGTCAATCAGTCTTGACGGCGAGGTATCTCAAGAACATTTCGCCTTGGATACATTTGTGCTCCACACACCTGAATCGGGTTGCGTCCGATAGATTGGGGATACCGACCCCGTCACTGATTGTGGCGTTGCTCTTGCCTCCAAAAAGCACAGGGCAAATTGTCAGGAAAATTTCATCAACCAATGAATGCCTGAAGAACCCATCATTTAACATGCCTCCTCCTTCAAGGACCATCCGATGGATATTCCAATGTTTTTTTAACCAGCAAGTAAGCTTACCCCAATCAATCTGTGAATCGCCAAACGAATGAATCTTGATCCACGGCATCGTACTGAATGGCTTTTCACATGCGGCTTTGCCAGTTTCTGTGGTTGCGATCAATATCGGAGAGAAATCCTCCTGGAATACCCGGCATTGAAGATCCACTTGACCCGATGCGCTGACGATGATTCGCCTGTTGTAGGGTGAGAGTCCATTTTTTTTGCGAAGTTTGATGTATTTGCCCGGGCCGGGCCCCAGATCAATCGCCCCAGACTCAATGGTATGGCGACCGCAGATGACTCCGTCCATGGAAGCTCTGATTCTGAGCAAACGAGCATGGTCGCGCGGACTGCCGAATTCAGACATGTGCTGCATGCTCGTTTTCGCATCAATCGATGCACGACGTTCCCTCGGTCCACTGACCTTCCCATCTGCGGTCATCGCCATATTCAAAGCGATCCACGGACGTTGTTCGCTGTGGAGAGATCCAGGCATTTTCAAATCATGAATCAATCAACATGGCGTCACCATAGCTGAAAAAGCGATATTTATATTTGATGGCCTCGTTGTAAACGTGTTTGATTTGTTCCACACCATCCGTGTCGCCGGGGGATACAAAGGCCGAGATAAGCATGATTAAGCTGCTCATGGGGAGGTGGAAGTTAGTGATCAATCGATCCGTGTATTGGAACCTATGCGGAGGATAAATGAAAATATCGGTGCTTGCGTGTATAGCTAGGATCGGATCGGAAGGTTTCCATGTGAGTGCCAACGACTCCAGAACCCTCAAACTCGTGGTGCCCACAGCGGTGATTTTTCCCTTTCTTTTGCGGGTATCCCTGATCATTTCCAGTGTTTGAGCTGAAACCATGTATCGCTCTTTATGCATTTTGTGTTCATTGACCCACTCAGCTTTGACGGGGTTGAAGGTGCCTAGACCGACATGGAGAGTGACATAAGCAATTTGAATCCCCTTTTTCTCGAGTGCTTCCATTAGTGCAGGAGTGAAATGTAGCCCTGCAGTTGGTGCTGCAACAGACCCTTCATTTTCTGCGTACACTGTCTGATACCTAATACTGTCATTGGAAGAGGGAGCATGTTCACGATGGATATACGGAGGCAAAGGGATTTCTCCGTATTTCTCCAGTAATTCCATGATATCAATTCCATCAGAGAATCTTAAATGAAACTGACCGCTTTCGGTTTTATCAATCACCTTTGCCAAAACACCCGATTTTTCACCATGTCGATCGTGCAGATCAATCAATGTTCCAGGGTGGGCGCGTTTCCCCGGCTTCAGCATGGCCAGCCACTCCTGATGGCCCGTTGCTTCAATGAGAAGAAGTTCGATCTTACCTCCGGATTGAGCTTTCTCCCCTCGTAATCGAGAGGGAATGACCTTGGTATTGTTCATTACCAGAAGATCGCCGGCATGCAGATGTGAGACGATTTCCTGAAAACCCTGGTGCTTGATGGATTGTTTTGACCGATGGTAGCAAAACAATCTTGATTGATCGCGGGCACCTTCAATTGGATGTTGTGCGATCAGTTCCTGCGGTAGTTCAAAATCAAACGCGTCTGTCTTTATGGATGAAGATGGATTGCTCACATTAATAAATCAGTGGACCGGATCAAACCGCATCCATTGCAAAAAAGCAAATTTATGTTAAAATGGATGGTGTTCCAATTAGCAAAAATTCAAGGCCTCATTTTTATTCTGCAATATGAAGGCTTTCAATGGGTAGCTGGGAGCAAAAAGGCAATTCAGAACAGGAGGCGGTCACTATTCTGAGGCATCTCGCAACTCAGGGTGTCAACTTGTGGGGTTTCAAAATGCGGTCAACCGCTGTAAAAAATTGACCAAAACTGGCTTTAAACTTCGATAAAACTACCCATAAATGATTTTTAAGTTATCGATAAAGTATTTTAGTTTCCTGTCGTATTATTGTTTTAATTGGCAAAATAACCTTACTCGACCTTTTTTGAAACAACCTTGAATGAGCTTTTTTTGTGTTGACGCGGTGTTGGTTTAGGTCATTATGTGTGGACTTAGCCCAAATAGTGGTCTTTTGTGACTACTGATGTAATTTTGATTTGTTGTGTCCACCGAATCGACCATTTTTCTTGGTTCTTCTGAACCGAGATTAGATGCCAAGAGAAGAATTCAAATTTCTCACTCGTGGCGCTTGGCTGCAGGAGCCACGCAATTTGCTTTGGTAAAATGGCAGACGGACACTTCCTTGCCGCCTTGTGTGCTCGGGATGTTGCCGCCGCTCCTTAATGATTTGGTAGGGAAAATGAATGCTCGTCCCTTTTCGGATCCACAGGCTGAAAATGTGAGACGTTCACTCTCCAAGGATGCAGCTGTTGTTGAGTTGGATGGAACGGGCAGACTGACGTTGCCAGTGAACCTGATGAAGGTCACTGGATTGGAACCCAGAAGTAAAGTAGTCGTTGTTGGGATGTTTGATCGGTTCCAGATATGGAATCACGACGTATATCACCAAGGGGTAAGCGTTAAAGATGACGAAGCCTACCCCGAGGCTATTAAACTTTTTTAAGCAACATCAGGATGAATCTGAAAAAATATATGTCAACTGGCCTAGTGGTTCAGGATATGAATCACCTACATGGCCGATTTGCTCCTTCTAAACCAGGAATGATCCCACGCTTTGATCAGCGTAAGATGGGTGCATTTCGCGTGAAGAGGGGGCACCAAGGAGGACGCCACATTGTTTTCGGATCCAAAGTCAATGCTCAGGTTTTAAATCCAAGCCCTATGAACAAAACCCACAAAGAACAGCAATCTTCCGGCGCACACCGGGAGATTGCCATTTCTTCAGGTCAGGCTCCTGTTCAGGGGCAGTCCAGGCATGGGGTATTCAAACGCGCTCACAAGGGTGAGAGCTCGTTCTCTCGCGAAACTCCTAATGGATACCAGCAGGATCTGTTCGAGAAAATAATTCCCATCGGGAGTGCGGAATGGCCGGACAGTCGTTTTGAAATCCCCATTGAATTCAAGGAGCCTGTGGCCGAGGTGGCCCATGAATTACCTGATCGCCAACCCTCATTCCTGAGAAGAGTGGCGCAGGCGGTTTCAAGCTGGCTAAGGAAAGGTTGAGTGACCTGATGTATGGATCGGGTATTTCATCACACCTCGGTGTTGCCGGAAGAGACGATGTTAGCCATCGACCCGAAGGCAAACGGCGTTTATTTGGATATGACCCTGGGGGGCGCTGGTCATTCGATACAGATCCTTGAAAGAAGCAGTCCTGACGGAAGGCTTTATGCGGTTGATAGGGATAGTGATGCGATCGAGTTTGCGCAAGAGCGTCTCAAACCTTATACGGGAAGATTTGAGATCAGGCGGAGCAAGTTTTCAGACGTTGCCAGTTGGCTGGGAGAAGATGCTTGCGACGGAATACTGATGGATTTGGGGATAAGTTCTCCTCAAGTGGATTGGGGGCACAGGGGATTTAGTTTTTTGAAAGAAGGTAAGCTGGACATGCGCATGGGAGCGGATGAAGAGGAAACGGCTGCCGACATTGTTAACGTCTGGAGTGAGGATGCGTTGATTCGTATCTTTTACGAATTTGGCGAAGAGTCCAGGTCTCGACGTATTGCGCGGGCAATTGTGGAGGCAAGGTTGGTGAAGCCTTTCGAAACAACTCTGGAATTGGCCGCGTGTATTGAAAAACTGCTAGGTAGACGCGGCGACAAAAAACACCCTGCTACCAAGGTTTTTCAAGCGTTGAGATTGCAGGTCAATGATGAGCTGCAGCAGTTATCACAGGGCCTTGTTGCAGCATGGAAAGTGCTTAAAGAGGGAGGACGATTAGTCACCATCTCCTTTCACTCGCTTGAGGCGAGAATGGTCAAGCAGTTTGGAAACCATTGGTCCAGAGATTATACGCCCGGTGACGCGATGGACACGCCGGCATTGAGAAAACCCAGGGAGGCTGTGGCAAAATGGTCTCCCAGAAAAGCCATCAAGCCATCGGAGCAAGAAATTCGAAGGAATCCGAGGGCACGCAGTGCGCAGTTAAGAACGATCGTAAAATTAAAAAATTTGCCTTTGGGGGAAGAAATGGATTGGCAAAAGCAGTTTGTTGGCTCGAGGAAAATCAATCCTTTTTGATCCTGAATTGTCGTAAAATCGAATCGGACGAGGAATCCGGTTTCGCCCCACGAAAGGGGACTGATATTTGTTGTAAACCATGAAGTCGTTTAGTTTGTATGAATACTTATCATCGTCACACAGAGGCCGTTATCAGTATCGGATGGCTCGTCCGATGCGCAGCCGTCTGCCTTATATTTGGCGCATCCTGCGTCGGATTCCTACACCAGAAAGAATCCTTGCATCACAAGGCCGAACAAGTCAGAACACTCGAGCGTGAGCTACGCTCTCTCAAGCGCTCCAATCAGTTGAAGCAGGAAGAATTCGTTGCCTTAACCTCTCCGCAATATCTCGAACAGGAGGTTCGACGACGTGAGCTTGATCTAGTGGCCCCCAAACCCGAGGATATACTTAGTCTGCCACTTCCAGACTCGAGTTTGGTAGCCAGTCCGTCTCCCAAAAAAATATCATCCGACAGCTCCACCTACTCTTTAAGCCGAGTGTCTTATAATCGGTTTAACCGGAGGTATCTACCATGAATCCCTCCAAAAAGCCCCTCGATGTGTTGCCTGTGCAGCCACTACAGCTCCAGCGGATGTTGACATTCGCTGGATTCTTGGTGCTTGGTTTCTGCTTAGTGATTGGCAAATTGATTTATCTGCAAGTGTTTCAGCATGAGGAATTGCTTTCCAAAGCGCAGCAAAAGACGCATCGCACTTACCTGCAAGAAACAGAAAGGGGTAAAATTCTTGATCGGCAAGGTGTCTTGCTGGCCACCAACCAGCGGGTCAGGATCTTGTGCGCCAATCTTGCCTTCATTGACCGATATAACGGCAAGATGGCCAGAGCCATTTCCGAATATCTGGATGTGAGTGAGGAGCGGATTCGACAGCGACTCAAGCTGAATTATGTAACTCATAAAGGGAAAGAAGTCCTGGACCCACATGTTCGCTTGAAGATTAAAGTGAGCAATCAGGAATTTAATGGACTTAGAGATCACCTGGCCAATTATACTTTTGTGGAATCAGAAGAGGCATTGCCTCGATCAGAAATTTCTTTCCTCAACCAAATGCGGCGATACGGCATCTTCGTGGAGCCGGTCGAAGATTTTAAACGGATTTATCCTAACGGAACCCTGGCAGCTCACGCAGTTGGGTTCACTCAATCGCGTGAACAAATATCCAATGGCCATACGGTCTTTCTAACCCGCGGCATGGATGGTATTGAAAAAACATGTGACGATTATCTGAGCGGGGTGATCGGCTGGCGGCAAACAGAACTTGCTCCCGAAATCGGTGAGTTGCGCGAATACCGGCACCTCGACATTGCCCCGCGCTCTGGACTGAATGTGGTTCTCACCCTTGATTCCGGATTGCAATCTATTGTTGAAGAAGAGCTCAAGAAAGGTGTGGCAACCTCCAACCCAAAGAGCGCCACTGTCATCATGGTGAGGCCTCAAACGGGTGAAATCCTGGCGATGGCCAGCTACCCGACTTACAATCCAAATCAGCCAGCCACCGCTACCTCTAACAATGGTGCAGGTAAAAACCGGGCTATCATGGACCAATTCGAACCCGGAAGTACCTTCAAGATAGTCTCGATCTCCTCTGCGCTCAGTGAAGGGACTTCCCGATTGAATGATATCATTCATTGTAACCACGGACGTTATTCAAATGGTAGATGGAGATTAAGCGATGACCACGGTTACGGTAATCTATCGGTGATGGAGGTGTTTGCCAAATCGTCCAACATAGGAACCTACAAAATCATCAGGAAAGTCGGGCAAGAGCGATTTTTTCAATACATAAAGGGCTTCGGTTTTGGGCAGAAAACAGGTGTTCAATTGCCAGGTGAACTTGCGGGTAAAGTGCATCATGTCGATGATTGGCGTGATGTCACCATGTCACGTGTTGCCATCGGTTACACTATTTCAGTCACACCTCTCCAAATCACCATGGCCATGGCTGCGATTGCCAACGGGGGGCGATTGATGCAACCGATGATCATTGATCGTATCGAATATCCGGATGGAAAGGTGATGTCTCATTATGATCCTCACATGGTGCATCAGGTCATGACAAACGAATCTACTCGAGACATCATAAAGGCAATGACGCAGGTGGTGGGGAACAAAGGAACAGCTCGTCGTGCTAAATTGGATGATTATACGGTTGCAGGTAAAACCGGAACGGCTCGCAAGATTGTTGATGGGAGATACACTCACAGCAAGCACCTTGCTTCTTTTGTCGGGTTTTTACCTGCTGAATCCCCTGAAATCTGTATATCAGTTCTTTTCAACGAACCTGAAGGGCTGGGCTATGGAGGGATCCACTCAGCTCCTGTTTTCAAGGCAATTGCAAAACGTGCGGCCAACTATCTCAATCTGAAGCCAAGTGAATGGTATTTGCCTGCCGAGGAAATGCCTGAAGACCTGATCGTGCAGACGCAGATTGCGCCCACCCCTTACAAGGCAGACTGAGGAGGACAAAATGATGGTTAAAGTTCTGGAATCCCTACTTGCGGTTTTGCCTCATGAGGAAGTGCGTGGTTGTCCTGTCGAAGCCATCAACAGTATAACGCAGAATTCAAAAACAGTGGTGCCGGGGTCGCTCTTCATAGCGCTATCAGGCAGTCATCATGATGGAAATGACTTTATCTTATCGGCTCTGGATCGAGGTGCTGTTGTTATTGTGGTGGATCGAGAAGAATCCATTGTCGAAGAATGGATCCACAAAGTTCCATTCATTCTGGTTGATGATGCCCGCGATGCGCTGTCTTTCATTGCAGCATGGTTCTACGACTATCCTGCCCGCAAATTGGATATGGTTGGCATCACGGGTAGCAATGGAAAGACTTCGGTTGCATTCATGACTTGTCATTTATTGCGCTCGATGGGGCGAAAAGTCGGCATGATCGGAACGATCCGCTACGAGATTGGATCACGCCAAATTCCAGCTCAACGTACGACTCCTGATGCGATTGAACTCCAGCGTTTGCTCCATGAAATGACAAGGGCGGGATGTTGTGCATGCGTGATGGAGGTCAGTTCACACGCTATTGAGCAAAAGCGCGTGAACGGCATCCCTTTTCGTATCATGGTTTTTACCAACCTGACCAGAGACCACCTTGATTACTATCCGGCTCTGGAGACCTGTTTTGAGACAAAACGTATGCTCATGGATGGAACTGCTGGGGTTGCCTCCCCGGCTCTAAGGATTATCAACGTAGACGATGCTTATGGAAGGAGGCTTCAGGTGGCGCTTCAGGGACGTCGTGTGTGCACCTTTGGTCTTGAGTCTGCGTTTCACCCCGATATTCTCGCGAGCGATCTGGACCTTGCATCCGGATACACCCGGTTTGCACTGCGAGGAATTTTCAATGATCCAGCAACCTGTTTGGTGCCATTGATCGGACGACACAATATTTCCAATATTCAGGCCTCAGCTGCAATTGCCCTTGAATTTGGGATGAAATCAGAAGCGTTCAAGGCAGCGCTGTCAACGATGCCGGCCGTGCCAGGTCGACTGGAGCCCGTGCATTGTGGTCAACCCTTCTCGCTCTTCATCGATTATGCCCATACAGAGGATTCCCTTTATCACGTTCTGACGACGATGAAACCTTTGGTCAAGCATCGACTGCACTGCGTTTTTGGATGTGGCGGAAGCCGTGATGAAGGGAAGAGGCATAAAATGGGTCGGGTTTCTGCTCAATGGGCTGATTTAACTTGGATCACAAGCGATAATCCTCGTCAAGAAGCACCTGAACATATTGCACATCATATCGAGACGGGGTATTTGTCCATACGATCTGATGGAGCCAAAGTCTTGATTGACCGGCGTGAGGCGATCGAAACGGCATTAAAGGAGGCCCGGCCAGGAGATATTGTTGTGATTGCTGGCAAAGGCCACGAGAAGTATCAGGAATTCGCTCACACGGTCGTCCCATTTGATGATAAAGAAACGGCTGTTGAAGTCTTGAACGCGATGGGCTACAGATCTCCTGAATCCATCGAGGAAAGGAGAGCAAGCTAAGTGCGCACACTCACTTTGGAAGAGGTGGCCAGGGCTTGTGGTGGCATGCTCTGTCATGGAGATGCGAATCAAGCGGTTCATTCCGTCCAAACCGATTCAAGGGAAATCAAGGAAGGGACATTGTTTCTGGCTTTGCAAGGGGATCGATTTGATGCGCACCAGTTCCTGACACCTGAGATCGCTGCCCGTTTATCGGGAGCGATAATCACCCAGTCTCGGCTGCCCAAGGGGTTGCCTGAATTTCCCATGATCGACGTGCCAGACGTCAGAAAAGCCATGGGACGCTTGGCTCATTGGTATCGCAAACAGTTTGACTATCCTGTGATTGGGATCACCGGTTCCAATGGTAAAACATCCACCAAGGCTCTGCTCAAAGGTGCTTTGTCCAGCGAGTTATCCGTTATATCCAGCCCTGCGAGTTTCAATAATGATGTGGGTGTTCCTTTGACTTTGTTGGATATGGCCTTTGAACATCAGGCTGCCATTCTGGAAATTGGCACCAATCACCCTGGTGAAATCGCTCATTTGTCCGCAATGGTACGGCCGACTCACGGAATCATTACTTCAGTGGGAGGAAGTCACATCGGCCATTTCGGAACAGTGGAAGGGATTGCTCAAGAAAAGGGGTTTCTAGCTGAAGCCTTACCTGCTAGTGGAGTCCTGTTTCTGGATTCAGATTCTCCTTGGTACCCTTCACTGGCAGAACGCACACGTGCAAGGTTGGTCTCCGTGGGATTCAGTGAATCATCCCAATGGCATTTGTCGGATTGTCGCATCTCAGAAAGTAGTACTGCTTGTCGTATCAAGCATCAAAAATTTGGCGTTGATACATCATTTCAAATTCCGGTGTCTGGCAGGCATCAAGCAGTCAACGCCGGTTTGGCCTTTGCAGCAGCATTCGAATTAGGCCTGTCATATGATCGAATTGTGCAAGGTTTGTCTCGGGCAGAAATGCCTGACATGCGAATGGAGATGTTGCGAACTCCCGTTGCCACCCTTTGGAATGACGCCTACAACGCCAACGAAGAATCGGTCATGGCATCGATGGAAACATTCTCAGCCCTGGGCAAAAAGAAAGGCCGAACATTCATGGTTCTGGGGCAACTGAATGAATTGGGAGAACACGTGAAAGAAGTGTATCATCGTCTGGCCTTGAAAGCTGTGAGCTTTGGCTTTGATGTGATTGTTGGTATAGGTGATGGGGTAGACGAGTGGGTTCTCAGAGCCCAAAAGGAAGGTCATGCTCAGTGCATATATTTTCATTCAAATGAAGAAGCTGCGCGTGAATTAAGACCGCAGATTTGCAAGGGGGACCAACTACTATTCAAAGCCTCCCGTGGAGCAAAATTGGAGCAACTGGTTGAGCAATTGCAAGCAGACTTCAATGCCGCGGACAAAACTTTCTTCGATGATGCCACACATCGAGGAAAGAAAAAACGATCAGTCCGTTCATCAGCCTGTCTGGCTGCAATAACAGGAGGTTTTTCCCTTTGATTTACTACCTCCATGAATTCATCCTGGAATGGGCCGCCGGAACCGCCTGGGAAGATAGTTTATCTCCCTTGCGCGTGTTTCGTTACATCTCCGTGCGGAGTATCGGGGCTGCAATGACGGCTCTCATCTTCAGCTGGGTGTTTGGCCCAATGGTGATTCGGTGGCTGAAAGACTTAAAGTTTCGTCAGTATTATGCGGATAAATCGGAACAGGCTGGTGGAACAGTAAGGGTTACCGACAAAAGAGGGACTCCAACGATGGGAGGAGTCCTGATTGTGCTGTCGATGGATTTGGCAGTCATTCTTTGGGCTCAGTTAAATCCTCTGATATTATTGTGTCTCCTTTCCCTGATCGTTTTGTCAGCACTGGGCTTTTATGATGATTACCTTAAAGTGACCAAGCAGGATGGAGAGGGTGTCAAATCCAAGGTGAAATTGTGGGTTCAACTGGTATTAGGATGCTCTGTTGCCGGCTACCTTTGGATCGTTCCTGAAACCCGACCGCTTGTGGAAGACATTATGGTTCCCTTTTTCAAGGCTCCGATTCTTGAAGGAGCCGCTTTGATTGGTTTCGGGCTGGTATTGACAGCGATCATGGGAAGTTCGAATGCGGTAAATCTCACAGACGGATTGGATGGGCTGGCCATTGGTTGTACCATTATTGTCACCAGTGTCTTTGTGGCTCTGACTTACATTGCTGGCAACATCAAATGGGCTACTTATCTGCAAGTTCCTTACGTTTCCGGTGCTTCCGAATTAACGGTGTTTTGTGCTGCCATGTTGGGAGCATCCGTTGGATTTCTCTGGTATAATTGCCATCCTGCTCAGGTGTTCATGGGGGATACCGGATCATTGGCCTTGGGGGGTGCCTTGGGAATCATGGCCGTTCTGATACATCAACCGCTCATATTGGTCATTGCAGGAGGCGTTTTTGTAGCTGAGGCGCTCTCAGTCATGTTGCAGGTGAGTTATTTCAAATATCACAAGCGCAAAACAGGAGTAGGGAAACGTATCTTCCTGCGAGCGCCCATCCATCATCATTTCGAGCAGCTGGGCTGGAAAGAGACTCAGGTGGTGACACGTTTTTATATTTTGACAGGGCTCTTCGCTGGTCTTGCTCTATTGACCCTTAAAATTCGCTGAAAATTTCCCTCACAAAATCTAGATAGACATGGCTCACTGGAAGAATAAAAAAGTAATCATCGTTGGACTTGGTAAAAGCGGTCTAGCTGCCCTGCAATACCTTGCCGAACAAGGAGCGAAGCTTTGGGCGATTGATTCCAACTCGGATGCAGGATTGCTTGAAACAGCCAAAGGCTTGGAAGCCAGAGGAATTAGCGTCACATTAGGGCAGGAAAATTTGCCCATGGAACCCTTTGACATTGCCGTCTTGAGTCCAGATATTGCGATGAATGCCTCCGCGGCACTGGAACTTAAGGAAAGAAATATTCCATGTATTGGGGAGTTGGAATTGGGATATCAAGCCGCCGATTGCCTGAATATTGGTATCACCGGTACCAATGGGAAAACAACGACGTCTCAGCTCGTCGGCGCTGTTCTTGAATCCGGGCAAAGAAAGACAATGCTTGGAGGCGATATCGGCGTGCCGCTTTGTTCGATCCTTGATCAGACAAAAGCCTTGGACTTTCTGACGCTTGAAGTCAGTTCCTTTCAATTAGAAACCACCCAGTTCTTCCGGCCTTCCATTGGGATTCTTCTCAACCTCGCTCCAGATCATCAGGATCGCTACAGCTCCTTTGATGATTATTGCAGAATCAAATCGCGTTTATTCCAGAACCAGCAAAGCCATGATTGGGGGATTATTCAGAGTGAAGCCATGGCAAAATTAAGAAGCCTGGATGTGCGATTTCCCGGGAAAATGGTGACGTTCAGTGCTGAAAATCGCCGAGCTGATGTTTTTTTGGACCGCGGATTGGTGATCAGTCAAATTAAAGGCTGGTCTGGTCCATTGCTCAATATGGCTGATTGTGAACTTTCCGGGCCGCATAACGCTGAAAATATCATGGCTGCACTTCTGGTTGGACGCACGTTGCGCATTCCTCTGGATGCCATGAAGCAGGCTATTCAAGCATTCAAGGCTCCAGCCCATCGAGGAGAGTGGGTCATGGATATTGGAGGTGTTCGTTACATCAACGATTCCAAAGCCACGAATCCACACGCAACGGTTCAAGTGCTGAGAGGAATATCAGGGGCCAAGCCCGGCGAGCCCAATGTCTGGCTCATTGCGGGTGGGGATGACAAAGGACTCCAATACCACGACTTGGGCCCTATCATTTCTCAAAAAGTTAAAGGAGCTTTTTTGATCGGGAAATCTCGTGAAAGACTGAGAGCTGCCTGGAGTTTATTTGCGCCTTGTCAGCTTTGTGATGATTTGGTAGAAGCTGTAAGCTTAGTAGCTAGTAAAGCCTTACCCTCAGACGTTGTTTTGTTGTCGCCCGCTTGTTCCAGTCTGGACATGTTCCGGAATTTTGAAGAACGGGGAGAAGTTTTTCGTAATGTAGTAACCCAAATCAACGCCTCTGGGAGTTTCGTAGGAACTTCCGAACAAGCGCAAAAAGTCGTTGTCGATCACCCTGAAATTGCCAGATCGGATCCCAGATGATCCGCATCAAACCATCGGTTGACCGTGTCGAAATCTAAAACAAATTTTTTAAGAATTAAAACCCAATATGTGATAAGTTATTGTTCCCATGAAAGACCATAGCCCGCTCATCCCATCAGGCTCCGCGTTGGAGCAATTGCAACGTCGAAAGACCAAGGTGCTTTCTACCGTATTCGTGATCGTTGCCGCCCATGTTTTACCAATCACTGGCCTCTTGCTCATGCAGGGTTGCAAGCCGGATTCCAATGCTGTTGCTTCGAACGAAGATCAAGACAAAGATACGCAGCCTCTTGGCGCTGACAAATCCACTGGAAAGCAGCCTGTGGATGAAAAGGAATTGTATGGTGAGTTTGTGAGTAACCATAAGGCTTTGAGCATGCCGATTGCAAATACTGAAAATACCAGCGCACCGATAAAAGAAGACCCTTCAAGTACTGTGGTTCCCAACGCGTCAAACGATTTGGATACCAAAATCACAAGTAATTGGGTTATCAAAGATCAAGCTGGGCGCTCTCAAACCTCGGGGCTTACACCTATTTCCGATGCCCCCGCAACGGGCACTCCAAGCATCGATAATCAATCAAAGTCCTCCGAAACGGGTTTGAAAGAGCACGAAATTCAGGCAGGCGATATTTTATCGCGTATTGCCAAAAAATATAGAACAACGGTGAAAGATCTCCTTGAAGCGAATCCGGGCGTGGATCCTCGTCGCCTCAAGTTGGGTTACAAGCTGGTGGTTCCAAGCGGTACCGCTCTGTTGGCTGGTAAATCCGAACCTGCCAAAACGCAGGAGTCGCCGACAAACGGGAAACTCTACGAAGTGAAGGCTGGTGATTCGCTCAGTGCAATTGCCAGGACTCATGGGGTCAGCCTGAGCAACCTTCGAAATGCGAACAATATTCGTTCGCATATCATACACCCAGGGCAAAAACTGCAGATTCCAATCAAGAGCATTGCGTCCGGCAAATAAATCTTCAGCAAGCGTAACTGACTTTATTCAGAGGGTGCATGAGCGAATTCGACGCAAAGAGCTACAGTGTTAAGCAGGCTGCTTACCTGCTCATACTTTGTGTTGCGTTGCTGCTGACCTTCGGCTCGGTGATGCTCTACAGCGCCAGTATGCACAATGAAGGTCCTTATCTTCTTTTGAAGCATATTGTTTGGGTGACTATGGGGCTGGCGGGTGCTCTTTTTCTGGCTTGGAAAGACTACGATTGGATCAAAAGAAACGCGGTATGGATATTTTTGGTTGCTGTTATTCTTCTGGCTCTCATTTTCGTCTTTGGATCGGTCAGAAACCATGCAAGACGTTGGTTTGTATTCAAGGAAATCGTTAGTTTTCAACCATCTGAATTGGCCAAAATCGCCACAATCGTTTTCCTGGCGTGGTATGGGGAGAAATACGCCAATAAGATGAAGACATGGTCATTTGGTTTTTTCTACCCTCTGGTTCCGATCGGGATCATGTTATGGCTGATCCTTATCGAACCCGACCGGGGAACAACTGTCCTGATTGGTTCACTCGCAGGGGCTCTTCTTCTGCTCGCGGGGTCTCGGTGGTCGGGGTTCTTGCTACTTGTGGGTGTAGGAGTTGTGGCATTGACTGTCATTTTTGCCACCCAGGAAAATCCTGGTAATCGATTAACGGCATGGCTGGATCCAGAGAAACACAAACAAGGCCATGCTTATCAGATATGGCAATCACTCCTGGCATTTGGATCAGGGGGCCTGGATGGCTTAGGCCTTGGCAACGGTCGTCTCAAAATTAATTATCTGCCTGAGCGTCAAACGGATTTTATTTTCGCAGTGATTGGTGAGGAATTGGGAATGTTCTGTTCCATTGGTGTCATTTGTGTTTTTGCCGTTCTGGTTGCCTGTGGATTATACATCGCTTGGAATGCTCGGGACCGATTCGGATTCCTGGCTGCCTCTGGAATCACGTTTTTGATCGGAATGCAGGCATTGATCAATATGGCTGTTGTCACCAACTTGTTACCCAACAAGGGTCTTTCTCTGCCTTTCATCAGTTATGGTGGCTCTAATTTAATATTCATGATGGCAGGTGTTGGTCTTTTGATCAGTATCGCCAATCATTCTGTTCAGTCGATGCGACAAAGGGGACCTGCACCAGTTGAGTCACAGGATTTGCTCCGAGCATGAAGACCTCTGCAAAATCAGCCAAGAAAGCTCTGAAAGTTGCCATTGCTTGCGGTGGTACAGGAGGGCATCTTTTTCCCGGGGTCGCCGTTGCAGACATGCTTCGTGACATGGGGCATCAAGCCCTGCTGATTCTATCCGATAAGCAGGTTGATCGTGAAGCCGCCGACGCGGTGGATCATCTGGTAGTGACCCTGCCATCTGCTGCCTGGCAGAGCGGCAGTAAGCTCAAGTTTGTGGGGAAATTAGGCAAGGGATTGCTTACCTGCCGCTCAATCTTTAGCAGGCATCAGCCTGATGCGGTCATGGCCATGGGGGGGTTCACCAGCCTGGCTCCCGTCATGATGGCTCGGATGCAGCGACTTCCCGTGTTTCTGCATGAAAGTAACACCATCGCAGGAAGAGCCGTTCGTAAATTAGCTTCCAGTGCGCACCTTGGTTTTTTGGGTTTTGAATGTGCCAAAGAATCGTTCTCTGGATTGAAGTGTCGAGTCACGGGGACTCCTGTCAGAGAGTCATTAAGGAATTTAAACCGTGATCAATGTCGCCGCGAACTTGGTTTTCAACCAGGTCATCCTTTGCTGTTGGTGACGGGGGGAAGTCAAGGTGCATTGGGGATCAATCGCTGCGTGATGACCTGCCTCTCATCCCTCAAGTCAGCTATCCCTGATATTCAAGTATTGCATCAGTGTGGGCATCAGGATGATGCACAAAAAATTCGTCAATATTACAAGAAACATCAAATTTCAGCTAAGGTTTATCCGTTTTTCCACCGCATGGACTTGGCATTAGGTGCTTCCGACGCAGCCATCGGTAGATCAGGCGCTTCCTTCATGGCCGAACTTGCAGCCACACGTCTTCCAAGTTTATTGGTTCCTTTCCCGAGCTCAGCTGATGGACATCAGCTGAGCAACGCGCAAACACTGGAGGCATCAGGGGCAGCGGTTTGTATTGAAGAATCAACGATGAGTGCAGATCAATTAATCAATGGTATCAAAACATTGCTTTTAGACCGGTCTGTTCGTTTGGAAATGAAATCTGCTCTGGCTTCATTAGATCGCCCGGATGCTGCGAAGCAGATTGTACGACAGATACTGCAAGAGCTTGGGTGTGTCGAAAAAATGGATACCCCAAGAAATAATGCACTGGCTGATTCACTGCGGGAAAAGTTAAGCCAAGATTCTTTGGTCAAGGTCAATGAACCGCTTGGCCCCAAAACGACCATGAAGGTTGGAGGCAAGGCAGATTTCTATGTACAGCCGGCTTCAAGAGCGGATTTGGCTGAGATTTTGAAATGGGCGGTCAGGACTGGTTTGCTGGTGACTATGCCTGTCTCTTATACACATCTGACGCTGCCGACGACTCCTTACGTGTAG